>Ga0265780_10000850_pt1 | contig 45439 bp, 36 predicted proteins | sample P1T30metagenome_FD_192432 | JGI IMG/M metagenome (GOLD analysis project Ga0265780, IMG submission 192432) | Plant litter microbial communities from East Loma Ridge, Irvine, California - P1 T30 | ecosystem: Environmental > Terrestrial > Plant litter > Unclassified | place: USA: California... | reverse complement strand
TGCGCCTGCTGTACGAAAACGTGGATGGCAAACTGGTGCTGACGTGGGGCGTTACCATTGCCTCCCTCGACCAGCAGCACTACTGGTTTGCCCGCGTAGATGCCCAAAGTGGCCGCCTGGTAAGCAAAGACGACTACACGGTGAGCGAACTGGCCACGTTCCGGCAACACACTACCTTGGCCCAGGGGCGGCGCCAGCAGGCGTTTGCCTTCGCCAGCGCGGCGGCCGCGCCGCAGCAGGTAGCTAGCCCACAAAATATTACGGGCCCGGCGCGCAGCCTCACGGTAGTGGCTATGCCCGGCGACAACCCGCTGCAAACGCCCCGCACCAGCGTACCGCTTAGCTCCGTCAACCGCACCTACTCGCCCTACGGCTGGCAGGTGGCTGAGGGTCTGGCACCCGCCAACTTCTTTGCCGACTCTTACTCGCTGCTCAGCAGCGGCAAGTACCTGACGCGCGGCAACAACGTGGCCGCCTACGATGACTACTCTCCCACTATCACTCCCTCGGGCAATGGCAACGCAGCGTCGAGCACCAACTCGCCCGACGGCGGCGCGAACCTGGACTTCGACTTCCCCTTCGTGCAAACTAATGGTCCGCGCGATGCTAACAACTTGGCGGCCAGCGTTACTAACCTATTTTACTGGAATAACGTCAACCATGACGTGATGATGGCGCATGGCTTCGATGAGGCGGCGGGCAACTTCCAGTACAAGAACATCACGGGCGTGGCGGCCGGCAACGACTTTGTGCGGGCCGAAGCCCAGGACGGCAGCGGGCGCAACAACGCCAACTTCTCGACGCCGAATGATGGCAGCAGCGGCCGCATGCAGATGTACCTGTTTGACAACACCGGCGCCAATACTCTGACCGTGACCGGGGCCAGCTCGGTAGCCGGCACGTACCCCTTTGCATCCGTAGCATTCGGCCCTTCCCTCACCAAAAAGCCGCTGGCGGGCCAGATAGTACTCGTCAACGATGGGGTATCGGACGACAACGGCGCCCACGGCTGCGCCTCGCCCTTCGTGAACGCGGCGGCAGTAGCTGGCAAAATTGCGTTCATTCAGCGCGGTGGCTGCCCGCAGCTTACGACGCTCAACCCTCGCTCGACCAATGCCTTTGCGACCAAAGTGAAGCGCGCCCAGGCCAACGGGGCCACCGGCGTTATCGTGTTTGACTCACTGGCCACCACCAACTTAACAAACTTTGGGGGCACCGACACGGTGGGCATCCGCATTCCGGCCATCTTCATCAGCGGGGCCAATGGCTTTGCCCTGCGCACCGCCATGCTGGCCGGCAACACGCTCAACGTATCGGCTGCGCTGGGGCCTGACATTGACGGCTCTTTCGACAGCGGCGTGATGACGCACGAGTTTGGCCACGGCGTATCGAACCGCCTCACCGGCGGCCCTAACAATTCGAGCTGCCTCAATAGCGCTTCTGGCAACCAGACGATGGGCGAGGGCTGGAGCGACTTTTTTGGCTTGTGGCTCACGACCCGGCCCGGCGACATCGGCAGCACCCCGCGCTACGTGGGCACCTATGACAATGGCAATCCCATTGCTGTTGGTCCCGGCTTCCGCCGCAAGCCCTACACGACCAACATGACCCTCAACAACTATACCTACGGCCAGCTGAGCACAGGTGCAACCCCCTTCCAGTACGTCGAAACCCACGATGTGGGCGAGGTATGGGCTACGGTGCTGTGGGACTTGAACTGGCAGTTTATCTATAAGTACGGGTACAATGCTGATTTCTACGCCAAAACCGGCGGCAACAACGTGGCCCTGAAGCTAGTGCTTGATGGCTGCAAAACCCAGCGTTGCAACCCTGGCTTCTTGGACGGCCGCGATGCAATTCTTACCGCCGACAGCGTCAACAACCGCGGCGCCAACGCCAGCCTGATTTGGGCTGTGTTTGCCCGCCGTGGCATGGGCTACAGCGCCGTGCAAGGCCCCCGCACCGGGGCCGGTGGCGCCCCCACCTCCACGGGCTCGGTAGCCGCCTTCGACGTACCACCCACCGCCACGCCCATCGTGCTGAGCAGCAGCACCGCCCTGAACAACAGCAGTGCCCTTGAAGCCTACCCCAACCCGGCCCAGGGCCTGCTGACCGTGCGCACGCAGCTCGGCAGCGCCGCCCCCATCCAGGTAACGGTGCTTGACCTACTCGGCAAAACGGTAGTGGCGCCCACCAGCGTGCCGGTCGCCAAAATGCAGCAGAGCGGCGTAGAGCTGAATACCAGCACCTTAGCCTCGGGTATCTACGTGGTGCGTGTGGCCACCACCGACGGTATCTACACCACCAAAGTAACCATCCAGCACTAAGCGGCTGCTTGCTAGAATACCGCTTAAAAAGCCCGGCTTCGGCCGGGCTTTTTTTGTGCGCGTACAGCTGGGTCTATGCCCGATACTCCTCCCTTTGCTCGCCCCGATGCTGCGCTGCTGGCCCTACGCCCAGCCATAGCAGGCCAACCGGCCCCGCTGCCTACCCCCGATACCGTGGCTGATTTTCAGCACCAGGTACTGCGCCCGCTACTCAAGCTCCAACACCCAGTACTGTTGGCTACCATCGCCGATGTTGCCCTCGACTACCGCCTGCCCCTGGCGCGCCCCCAGACCGAGCTTAGCGCCGCCCTCACCGAGTTGCTGGCCCGCAATGCCCGCCTGCGCGCCACCATCACGGGCCTGGTCGTGGGCCAGTTCACCCAAACCGAACTGGCCTTTTACCGCCCGCACCGTAGCGAGCTCAATCGCCGCCTGCTCGACCTGGCCCAGCAGCGCATCCTCAACAGCCTCGCCGAACTGCGGCAACTGACGACCGACCAGCCCTAAAAAAAAGGCGCCGCACGGGTTGGTGCGGCGCCTTTTGGGCAGGAGGCAAGCAGGCCAAAATCCTGGCCTCAGGCGCTAGTCGTACTCCGACTCGCGCAGCTTCACGGGGCCATTTTTTGACTTTTTGCGCAGGCGCATATTCAGCACCTCTACTATCAGCGAGAAGGCCATGGCGAAGTAGAGGTAGCCTTTTTCGATTTCCTTGTGGGCGGCCTCCATCACCAGCATAAAGCCAATCATGATGAGAAACGAGAGCGCCAGCATCTTTATGGTAGGGTTTCGGTTCACAAAATTGGCCACTACCCCACTGAAAGCCAGCATAATGCCCATGGCGCAAATAACGGCCGCAATCATCACTAGCACGTTGTCAACCAAGCCTACGGCCGTGAGAATGGAGTCGAAGCTGAATATGATGTCGATGAGAATGATTTGAAAGATAATCTGTGCCAGCGTAGCCTTGCCTTTGCCCGCCGCCATCTCATCTTCTTCCTCGCCTTGCAGCTTGTTGTGAATCTCGGTGGTGCTTTTGTACATCAAAAACAAGCCGCCGCCCAGCAAAATAAGGTCGCGCCCGCTCACCCCAAACGGCTCGTCGAGCCACGGTAGCGGCAGCGTAAACAGCGCCGAGCGCAGCCCCACAATCCAGGAAATACTCAGCAGCAGCCCGATGCGGAACACCAGCGCCAGCAGCAACCCAATGGTGCGCCCCCGCGCCTGCTGCTCCTCGGGCAAGCGGTTGACGGTGATGGAGATAAAAATGATATTGTCAATCCCCAGTACCACTTCCATGATAGTGAGCGTAAGTAAGCTAACCCATGCGGCGGCGTGGGCAAAAGCAGAAAAGTCGTACATAGACCGCAGATTCAAACGGATTAAACGGATTTCGCAGATACGCCTGCTAAAGCAGGCTGACTACCCGCGAAGTGGTCCGCGTGGTGAATGTGAGAGATGGGAAAAGCCACCAGAACATTACTAGCTAGTGGCTTTCATAAGGCAATTAGATAGCTTACAGAAGCATCCAATCTATTAAACGGTCAGAACAAATAAAAACAGTCAGCCCGCGTAGCGGGCGTATCTGCGAAATCCGTTTGAATCTGCGGTTAATTCTTCATATTTACGAATTGCAGAGGCTGGCCATTATCGGTGCGGCGCAGCAGGGCGATAACGGCTTGTAAATCGTCTATCTTCTTGGCGCTCACCCGAATTTGGTCGTCCTGCATTTGGGCTTCGACCTTGATTTTGCTATCCTTAATGGCTTTGATGATTTTGCGCCCCGCCTCTTTATCCACGCCCGCGCGCACTTTTATCGTCTTCTTTACCAAGTTGCCGCTCGCCTGCTCCTCAGCCGTGAAATCGAGCGCGGTGCCGTCGATACCTTGCTTCACAATGCGCGTTAGCAAGATGTCTTCCAGCGCTTTAATACGCATCGAGTTTTCGGAGCTGAGCAAGACGGTGTTGGCTTTTTTATCCAGCTCCATTCCGCCCTTGGTATCGCGCAGGTCGTAGCGGGTGGCTAGCTCCTTTTTAGCGGTATTGATGGCGTTTTCCAGGGTTTGCGGGTCAACTTTGCTGACGATATCGAAGGAAGGCATGGCGGGTAAACGGGTAAGCAACAGGCAGCCACCGGTGGCGACTACATGAATTTTGGGTAAAGGTAAGTGGGTTTGACCAGGCTGGGCGCATCTTCGTGCGCCCGCCTTAGCGGCCTTTTACGTCCTTTTTGCGCATCGTGTCAACTTCTCCCCTCCCCGACCTGCCCACGCTGGTGGCCGGCTACAACCGCATCAACGCCTACGGCCATACCAACGGCATGACCCTGAGCGCACCCGAGCCCGGCAAGGCCGAGTACCGCATGGTCATTGGGCCTGAACACTTATCGTCGCCGGGCGTGGCCCACGGCGGCGTAGTAGCCGGCCTCATGGATGCCGTGCTGGGTGCGGCGGCTCTCACGCTGGCTTTCACGGCAGGCGAGCTGGTATCAACAGTCGAGTTCAAAATCAACTACCTGCATCCCGTGCGCCTCGGTGACGAGCTGCGCGCCGTGGCGCAAGTAGACCATACTGGCAAGTCACTCTTGGTTAGCAGCGGCGTTATCTATCGCCAGGCCGCAGGCGAAAACACCGCTACTGCCGTAGCCCAAGGCGTTGGCACCTTCAACCGCTACCCAGCCGGCAAGCGGCTAGGCGAGATTTTGGGATAGGGCCGATTCTGCGAGCTCGCGAATGGCTGCCTACGAACGGACGCGCATGCACTTGCAGCACGCGCTTGGTACTGAAGCAGTAAAAAAGCCCGCTGCGTCAACAGCGGGCTTTTCTCATTTTTGGGGCTCCTTACGGGCTTATAGCGTGGCACTGAGGGCCTGGTGCGTCACGGTAGCGGGCTCGTAGTCGTCGTCACCTTCTAAGTTAGGTGCGGCTACTTTGCGCACGTTGCGGGCACAGTCTTCGTCGCGGTGGTTGCGGCCCACCGTAAACTCAACCCAATCGCCTTCACGCAGGTCATTAAAATCGCCCTCTGACAGGTCGGCGTAGGAGAAGAACAGGTTATTGGGGGGCATTACCACGAAGCCAAAACCGTTCTTCAGGTTCTTGATGGTGCTGATGCCCACTGTACCCACTGGGCCAGCCGCTGTAGGGCCGCTAGTACGTATTATCTTGGGTGCAGCAGCCGTGCCACTAACCGCCGGAGCGGCAGCAGTGCCAACAGCCGCCGCGGAAGCTGCTGGGGCATTACCGTAGTTGAAGCCGCTGGTAGAGGGGGCAAATGCCGCCGGCTCACTCTGGGTAACAAACATGTTCTCAACCACTTCATCCTGCTCCTGCAAGCCACGGTCGATAACGGCGTGCATGGCTACTGGGTAAGTGGCCTGCTCTAGTAGGTGCTGCGAAGCGCGCGTTACGCGGGTTTCACCCTTGAAGTCTTCGTATTTGAAATCCCAGTTGAGCAGCATCACACGGGTGCCCACAGTATTGAGCTTGCGAATGAGCGGAACGTAATCAGAGTCGCCGGCGATGAGTACCACTACGTCGAGGGTTTTATGCAGCGCCATTTCGAGGGCTTCGAGGCTGAGCCACACGTCAATACCCTTTTCCTGAAGGCGCCCGTCGCGGGTTTTAAGGGGCATGTAGTGCGTGCACACGCCCAGGTTCATCAGAATGTCGTCGAGCAGGCGGTCGTGGAACAAACGGTCCTTGTCGCGGGCTTCGGTGGCGGAGAGGCGGCCCCGGAAGAAGTGCGAGGTCGTTATTTGCGCTAGGCGTACGTCAACGTCCTCTTCCTCAGCTACCTGGTGGCGGATAAATTCGTGCAGTCCTTCGAGGCTAATGCGGGCCTTGCGCTCGTGCTGAAAGTAGTAATAGTCGCTAATCTTAAGAAAATAATTGCCGTCGTAGAATACGCCGACCCGGATGAGGGGGCTGTTCATCTGGTTCATAATAGAATGGGGTATTAAGTGGGGGGTAGAAATTGAGTATGGTAAAGCAGGATAGAGGTAGTGGTGGCTCCCAGCCAAGGTAAGTAACTAACTATAAATCAAAATATAAAGCTCAGGTAACATTCCGAGCCCGGTTATACTATAAACTTCACGTTAGGATACTTTTACCCCAGTTGGCCACCCATTGCCAACGCGAAACTAATAGGTTGGCCGCACAACCGCAACCCCTTGCGAGGCTAAAACCCTAAGTGTCCAATAACTAAGCCCAGCACCAGGAGCCCGTAGCCTAGGCAAATGGCCATTTCCATCATGTTGCCCGCTTTGGTGCCGGTGCTCATCAAGGGTATTTTGAAGCTGTAGTCGGTGAGTGGCAGCAGCCAACGCACACCGGATTTGGTAAGCGTATCAGCCAGCAAATGAGATGCATAGCCCGCGCCCGCAAAATGTGCCACACCGTGCCACCCCAAACTACGATTGGCCGAGTACCCGATGTACGTCCAAAGCGCAGTGGCCCAAATGGTGTGCGTCCAAGAGCGATGCGAGGTAAACGGTGCCAGCGCGATGAATGTACCGAGTAGGCTAAGCCATAAAAATTGTGCATAAAGTCCTATTAATACCGTACCCATGCCGGTAAACAGCAGCGCCAGCTTGCGGGCCGAGCCGCCTTGCAGCGACACGCCAATCAACCCAAAGGCCAGCGCAGCGGTGTAGGTAAAGCGCTGGTCGGGGCCGGGCTTTAGCAGCAGGAAGGCGTAGCCCGCCAGCCCCAGCGCCACCGCGCCGAAGGCCCAGCGCACGTAGCCGTGCGCAAAGCCCAAGCGCTTGCTAAGGCGGCTTTCAGGGTGGTCGAGGTCGGGGGCGAGGGCCGAGAAGCCGGCCAGGGCAATGCCGGCCGGCGAGAATTTGACACCCGTGACGAGGCCCGCAACGGCCACGCCCGTGATGAGGCCAATGGCCAGGTGAGCAGAACCGCGCAATTATTCAGGATTTTCGAGCTTACCAAGCCGGCTTTCGTGGCCTTTTAGTTGGTCGTCATGGTCGAGTAGCCGGTTCAGAAAAGGCTCTAATGATTTCAAAACCGCAGTACCAATATGGTCGGGCATGGCCTGCATGTCTTCACGCAAGCCACGCAGTTCGGCCTGCATGTCTTCACGCAAGCCACGCAGTTCGGTCTGCACCTCATGCATTTCTATAATTAATTCGGCTACAACTTCGGGTAGGTCACGGGGATTCATTGTAATTATAATGAAGGTTTTCGCCTAGCCAAATTACGACGAAAGTGCCAATAACGATGTGAAGCGTTTTAAAAATTGCTAATCTGGCTAGCCAAAATAGACCCTTTGGAAACCTTCACCCTACCGATACTGTATGAACCTAGCGCCTGGCCCGACCGGAATATCTCCCGGCCGGGCTGGGCGCTTTTACGCCGACCACGCCCCCTAGCCCTGTGCAAGTAGCTGATTTTCTTCGCTTATATCGCCTCGACGCCGAAGTACAAACCCTGGCCGCCCGCCTGCACGCCACGGCCAAACCGGCCGACCGGGCCACTCCAGCCGACGATGCGGCCCGCGGCGGCGAGCTGCGCGTGCAGCTGCGTGGCCTCGTGGGCTCGCAGGATGCGGTGGTGGCTGCAGCGGCCGCGCACCACGCGCACCCCAACGTATTTGTGCTGCACGACAAAGACGAGGCGGCCCTCTTCATGGCCGACCTGCGCCACCTGCTGCCCGAAGGGCCGGAAGCGTTGCTTTTTCCAAGCTCTTACAAGCGGCCGTACGAGTTTGACGAGACGGAAAATGCCAACGTGCTAATGCGCGCCGAAGTGCTCAACCAGCTCAATGCCAGCCGCCAGGCCAGCGTGATAGCGCTGGGCGCCGCGCCGCTGATTGTAACTTATCCCGAGGCGCTGAGCGAGAAAGTAATTAACCGCCAGAGCCTGGTGCAGAACACATTTTCGGCTAAGGTGGGCGACAAGCTGGACGTGAATTTTCTGGGTGAACTGCTGGGGCAGTACGACTTCGAAAAGTCAGATTTTGTGTACGAGGCAGGTCAGTACGCGGTGCGCGGCGGCATCGTGGACGTGTTTAGCTACGCCAACGAGCTGCCGTACCGGCTGGAGCTGTTTGGCGATGAGATTGAAAGCATTCGGACGTTCAACCCCGAAACGCAGCTTTCGGTGGAGCCGCGCCCGAGCGTGAGCATCATTCCGAACGTACAAACCAAGCTATTGCAGGAGCGGCGCGAATCGTTTCTGGAGTTTTTGCCGCGCACCAGCTGCCTGTGGGTCAAGGATGTGCGGCAGACGTTGGACGTCGTGACGACGCTGTTTGATAAGGCTGAGGCTAATTTTCAGAAGGTGCTAGAAGAGGCCGGCGGCATGCAAATCGTATCGAAGCCAGCCGACTTGTTTGAGAATGGTAAGAGCCTGAAAAAGTGCCTAGATGAGTTCGGCATCGTGGAATTTGGCAAGCGCTTTTACTTTAAAAACGCGCAGGAATTTCAGTTTACGGCCAAGCCACAGCCGAGCTTCAATAAGGATTTTGACAGGCTGATAAAAAATATTCGGGAGAATAAAGTCCGCGACTACACCACGATAATCGCCGCTGATTCGGTGCGGCAGGCCGACCGGCTGCGCACGATTTTCGATGAGCTGGACCCCAATGTGCAGTTTCAGCATTTGCTGATTGCACTGCGCGAAGGCTACATAGACGAGCAGATTGGGCTAGCCGTTTATACTGACCACCAACTATTTGAGCGCTACTATCGGGCGCAGGAAACGCGCAAATTTTCGAAGAAAAAGGCGCTGACCTTGCGCGAACTCAAGACCTTGCAGCCGGGCGATTACGTGACGCACCAGGACTACGGCATTGCGCGCTTTGCGGGGCTCACGCAGATTGAGATTGGCGGGCACATTCAGGAGGCTATCCGGCTGGTGTACCGCGACGACGACGTGCTGACGGTGAGCATTCACGCGCTACACAAGATTGCGAAATACAGCGGCGCGGAGGGTTCGCCGCCCACGATGAGCAAACTGGGCTCGCCAGAGTGGGAGAACAAAAAGAAGTCGGTTAAGAAGAAGGTAAAGGACATTGCGGCTGACCTTATCCGGCTGTACGCCAAGCGGAAAACCGCGCCGGGCTTCGCGTTTCCAAAGGATGACTTTATGCAGGCGGAGCTCGAATCGAGCTTTATCTGGGAAGACACGCCCGACCAGGCGAAAGCCACTGAGGACGTGAAAAACGACATGCAGCAGCCCCACCCAATGGACCGGCTCGTGTGCGGTGACGTGGGCTTTGGCAAGACGGAAGTGGCCATTCGGGCGGCCTTTAAGGCGGCGGTGGGCGGCAAGCAAGTGGCGGTGCTGGTGCCCACTACCATCCTGGCGATGCAGCACTACAAGACCTTCCGCGACCGGCTCGCCAACCTGCCGGTGACGGTGGAGTACATCAACCGCTTCAAGACGCCCAAGCAGGTGAAGGAGACGATGGAGCGCGTGGCGGCGGGCAAAACCGACATTCTCATCGGCACGCACGCGCTGACTAACAAGAAGCTGCAATTCAAGGATTTGGGCTTGCTGATTATTGACGAAGAGCAGAAGTTTGGGGTTAAAACCAAAGACAAGCTCAAGGAAATCAAGGTGAACGTGGACACGCTCACGCTGTCGGCCACGCCGATACCGCGCACGCTACACTTTTCATTGATGGGCGCGCGCGACCTAAGCGTGATTGCCACGCCGCCGCCCAACCGGCAGCCGGTGCAAACCGAGTTGCAAGTGTTCGACGAAATCATTATTCGCGACGCGATTGCGCGGGAGCTAAAACGCGGCGGGCAAGCATTTTTTGTGCACAACCGCATCTCCGACATCGTGGAAATGGCAGCTACCATTGTGCGCCTCGTGCCCAACGCCCGCGTGACCGTGGCGCACGGCCAGATGGAAGGCGATGAGCTAGAAAAGCGCATGATGAAGTTTGTGGAGGGCGAATACGACGTGCTGGTTTCAACCAATATCATCGAAAGCGGGCTCGATATTCCGAATGCGAACACCATCATTATTAACCGGGCGCACCTTACGGGCCTCAGCGACCTGCACCAGATGCGGGGCCGCGTGGGCCGCTCGAACCGCAAGGCGTATTGCTACCTGCTCACGCCGCCCGTGGCCAACCTGCCGGCCGATGCCCGCAAGCGGTTGAACACGCTAGAGGAGTTTTCAGACCTCGGCGCGGGCTTCAACGTGGCCATGCGCGACCTCGACATCCGGGGCGCGGGCAACTTGCTGGGCGGCGAGCAGTCAGGCTTTATCAACGACCTGGGCTACGAGGCTTACCACCAGGTGCTGGATGAGGCCGTGCAGGAGCTGAAAGAGACTGAATTCCGGGACCTGTTTATGGGCGAAGGTGCGGGCGGCACCAGCCAGCAGCGCCTGCAAATGGCGGCGGGCGCCCTCAACAGCGGGCCCAAGGAGACGCAGATTGAGACGGATTTGCCGGTGCTCATCCCGAACACCTACGTGGGCAACGTCTCGGAGCGCCTGCAGCTGTATGCGAAGCTCGACCGGGCGCAGCGGCCCGAGGAGCTTCAGAAGCTGGTGGACAGCATCATCGACCGCTTTGGACCGCTGCCCGAGCAGGTGCAGGTACTGGTAGATGTGGTGAAGCTGCGCTGGCTGGCCAGCAAACTGGGCTTCGAGAAAGTGACGCTGAAACGCGAAACCCTGCGCGCCTACCTGCCCGCCGGGGCCGGCACCGAGGCGTACTTCCAAGGCGAGCAGTTTGGGCGCGTCCTCAACTTTGTGCAGACGCACCCGCGCACGGCCCGCATGAAGGAGCAGAAAGACAAGCTGCAAGTCACCTTCGACGGCATTCGGAGCGTGGAAATGGCCCAGCGGCTGCTGGTAGAGTTGGGCGCTGAAGACGCGGTAATGGTGTAGGGTTTTGCGTCTTACCTTGGTAATCAAAAAACCAAAATCATGGACAGTACCAAACGATTTGACCAATTAGAAAGCCTGCTAGTAGACTTAGCTCGCAAAGTGGACCAACAAGGCGAAGCGATTGCCAAGCAAGGTGGAGCGATTGCCAAGCAAGGCGAAGCGATTGCCAAGCAAGGTGGAGCTATCGAGCGCATTGAGCGACGCTTGGACAGCATAGAAGAGCAAATTGGTGATATTATCGGTATTTTTAAGCTGTCCGAAGCACGGCATACGCAGGCCGACCAACGAGCCGAGGTACTGGCGACTGAAATAAAGGAGCAAGGCCGCCGTACCGACGAAACGATTCAGGTGCAGATGCAAATGCTGGCCCTCATGCGGGCGGGCAATGCCAAGGCCGACGCCCTGGACCAGCGCCTGGGGTTGACCGAGAACCAGGAGCCGCGCATCAAAAGGCTAGAAGAAGAAGTATTTCGGGCGGCCAGCTAAACCGCTTTTCCAAGAAACAGAACAAAATAAAAAGGCCTCTTCACTAGCTAGTAAAGAGGCCTTTATTACTGATTAAAATACCCACTATCGCTTGGGCGCCACGTAAATAGTACCCGTGCCCCGGCCCGGCTCGCCGGTGAGGGTGAGGCCTTCGGCCGTAGCCTGGAAATTGCCACTGCCATCGGCCGTGAAGAAGGTAAACTCGGCCACGCCCTTCGAGTCGGTTTGCAGGCTTGGGTTCCAATAGATAGTGAGGCGGCGCGGGTCAGACTCGGGTGCGTTTAGGACGGGCGCACCGTAGCGCGGGCGGTAAAACTCGCGGGCCTGGTAGTAGCCGGGCAGCTTTATGATGGCCAGGCTAGTGTTTTCACGGGGGCCGCCAGGCAAGGGGCCTTTGTAGTTTTTGTTGCCGCGCTTGGTAAAAATGGCAATGGCCCCACCATTGCCCCCAAAAATGGCGGCTTCGGTGCCCTTGTAAACTTCTACTGCCTCAACATCTACCGAGGTAAGCGAATTAATCATATCCGCATCAGTACGCACCCCATCCAGGATAATCAGGGGCGTGCCTTGGTTGCGAATCTGGATGCTTTGGTTGGGCGGGCTGCCGCTGATGGTGAGGCCCGCCACCCGGCCCTGCAATATCGAGAAAATAGGAATGCCCGACTGGGCTTCCGGCATTTTAGTAAAATCGAGCACCGTGCCGCCCACCACGCCCGGAATCATGCGGCGCGGGTCGTCGGACGGGATAACGCTGGCACTACGCTGTCCGGTCACGGCCACGTCGGCGAGCTGCACGTTGCGAATGTCGTCGGCGGGCATATTCTGGCGCTCGGTTACGCGCTGCTGGCGGCTGCGGCGCACGTAGTCGGCCACGGCGGGCGGGGCGGCGGCCACGCCGGGCAGGCCCGGCAGCGGCAAGCCGCCCTGGGTGGGCGCGCCCAGGTCGGGGCGCACGGTCACGTTGGCCCCACCATTCACGCGGCGCGCTTGCAGCGTCACCACGGTCGTGTCTTTGCCATCGAAGCCTACGAAGCTGAAGTGGCCCTGCGCATCGGTGGTGGCCGTGAGAAACTGCCGGATGGGCTTGGTTTGCACGAAGGTCAACTGGCTGTTGGCAATGGGGTTATGCCCCATCCCCGTCACCTGCCCCCGAATGGCCAGCTCCTGCTCGGCGCGGTATTGCGGCGCGGGCACGGGGCCAGCCAGCAGGTCTTTCCAAATGAAGCGCCGCCAGCCCTGGGTCAGCAGCAGGTCGTCGAGGGCCTGCGTGATTTCCGGGCTTTGGTTTTTAAAATAATAGCCCGGCTCCTCCACGTAGCCCGCCAGGTCGGAGGTCAGCAGCAGGTTCGAGGCAATGGTTTCGGCGTTAGCATCGAGCGTGGCGGCGCCCTGCTCGGCCACAGCCACCGAAAAGCGCGTGGTTACGGGCTGGCCGCTGGCGTCGGTTACCTGGGCCTTCATCAGCACGCGCTCGTGCGGGGCGTAGGCGGCTTTGTCGGCCGTAAGGGTGATTTTCAGGGCGGCCGGGCCATTTTGCACGAAGGCTAGCCGCTCGGCCTGGGGCCGGCTTTGGGCATCAAACAGCGTGAAATGCACGATGCCATTCGGGAACTTGCTTTTGGCCACTTTCCACGTCACTGGCTTGCCATCCGAGGTGAGCGGGCGCGGCGCCAGCCCCACGACATAGCCGCGCACCTCCGTTAGGAGCAGCGCCGGGCCAGGCGGCGTGGCGCCCATGTAGCGCGCCTCCACGTCGAAAGTCTCGCCGCCATCGGCCACGTGCAGCGCATAGCCGCTGGCCTGCGGGGCGGGCAGCGGATAGTCCACGGTGCCCCCGCCGGGCAAAGTCACGCGGGCGTGGTACTGCTGGCCGGCGGCGGGCGTAAAGCTGAAATGGCCCATGCCCAAATGCTGGCTTTTGAAGGCCGCGCCCACGGGCTTATTCTGCGCATCGAGTAGCTGCCCGCCGATGGCCACGCCGCGCCCGGTAGCCGCCTGCGCCTTGAAGGCCACGGTGCTGGGCAGGCCAGCCACCAACGTACCGCCTTCGGGGAAGAACTGCACATCAACTTTGGCCGGGGCGGTTTTTTGGGCCGTATTGGCTGGTTTGCTCGCTGTGGCCGTACCCGTGCCCTTGGCATCGGCCTGGCCGGGGGCGGCGGGCCACACTTGCAGCTGGCGCTGGTAGAAGAAGGCGGGGCCTTGGTTGCGCATCCAGTTGGTATAGGCGCGCAGCACGTAGGTGCCGGCGCGCAGGCTGTCATCCAGCTCGATGTCGCCGTGGGCCAGGCCCACGTCCTCGACGCGCAGGATACGGCGCGCCACCAGCCGCCGCTGCGGCGACAGCAGCTCGACGTACACGATGCGGCTCAGCGAGTCGGGGCGGTGGCGCATAGCATCGACCAGGTAGGCGTTGAACCAGATGGTTTCGCCGGTGCCGTACACGGGGCGGTCGAGGTGCAGGTACACCTTTTCGGGCCGGGTGGCGGCGTAGAAGGAGGCCGCCTTTTCGGCTAGCGTGCGCACGGGGTTATCATCGAGGGGCAGCTGAAAAGCTACCAGCCCCAGCAGCCCGGCCACGGCTGGTAGCGCCCAGCGCCGGCCAGTGCGCCCCGATACTCGTTGTTTTTCTTTACCAAAAAAGCTCATAAACCAACACGAAAGGAGGAAGCCCGGTGGGAACTGCCGCGCTACCACGCGCAAGCTTAGGCTGCAACCGATGGCGAAGCTATGAAGCAGAACCGCTTGGCGGCCCGATTAGGCTCTAAAAGGCCCGGCGCACGGGGCACCAAGTCTTTGTAAAACGGAGTGGCACTCCGTTTCGCGTGGCAGTATCAATTGCTGATTTGTCTATCCAAGCGCTAAGCGGAGTGCCACTCCGCTCTACAGGCTCGCTAGTCGCAGCCGTCGGGGCCGCAGGCGGCGCCATCGACCAGCAGCGTGGGTTGCGGTTTAGCCGGCTGACGTTCCTCCCATACTTTGCCCAGTACTTCGGCAAATACCTCGCTGGGCTGCGCGCCACTCACGGCGTATTTGTCTTCGAAGACGAAGAACGGCACGCCGCGCACCCCGATTTGCTGGGCCTCGTACTCGTCGCGGCGCACCTCATTGGCGTAGGTGCCGGCCTCCAAGGCCTGGCGGGCGGCGTCGGCGTCGAGGCCGGTTTCAGCGGCCAGGTTGAGCAGCGTATCAAGCTCATTGAGGTCGCGGCCTTCGAGGTAGTAGGCGGCAAACAGGCGCTCTTTCATGGCCCCCTGCTGGCCCTGGTGGGCGGCAAAGTGAATGAGCTGGTGCGCCTGAAAAGTATTAGCCGGAACGGCGATTTCGAAGTCGTAATTCAGGCCTACCTCTTTGGCGGTCTGGGTCATGTAGTCGTTCATGCGGCGGCCTTCAGCCTCCGGCACACCTTTTTTCTTGGCCAGGGAGAGGTGGATGCTTTCGCCGGGCGTGGGCACGAAGTCGGGCGTAAGCTGGAAGCTTTTCCACTCGATTTGCACATCATCGCGGTGGGCAAATTCGCCCAGTGCCTTCTCAAACTTGCGCTTGCCGATGTAGCAAAACGGGCACACTACGTCGGACCAAATTTCAACTTTCATAAGATGCAGAGCTAAGGAATACCTGAAAAAACACGAAGCTGCGGCGGCTCCGAAATGTTTGCTTTTCACTAGCCTTAACACGCGGCCACGGCGCAGCGTTCGAGTGGCGGGCGGCCGGTGGGGGCGCAACCTTCGGCCCGGCCAGTAGGTAAGCGTTTGTCATTGCGAGCGCAGCGAAGCAATCGCATCAAAGCGAGCCGTTCGGGTGCGATTGCTTCGCTGCGCTCGCAATGACAAACGATTTTGTAATCTTCCCAGACAATCAACTTAACTCATGGACTATCAGAAATTAGGCTCGTCCGACGTCAGCGTTTCGCGCATCACCTTTGGCAGTTGGGCCGCGGGTGGCTGGATGTGGGGCGGCACCGAGCAAAACGACGCCGTGGGCGCTATTCACGCAGCATATGACTTGGGCGTGACCAGCATCGACACGGCGCCCATTTATGGCATGGGCCTGAGCGAGCAGATTGTGGGCGAGGCCATCAAGAGTCTGCCCCGCGACAAAGTGCAGGTGCTCACCAAGTTTGGCATGCGCTGGGACTTGGATAAGGGCGACTTTGCCATGAAAACCAAGAACAACGACGGCCAGGACGTGGACGTGTATAAGTACGCCAGCCGCGACAGCATCATCAAGGAGTGCGAGGACAGCCTCAAGCGCCTGGGCACCGACTACATCGACCTATACCAGCAGCACTGGCCCGACATTACGACGCCAATCGCCGAAACGATGGAGGCCGTGCAGCGTCTCATCGAGCAGGGCAAGGTGCGGGCGGCGGGCGTCAGCAACTACTCGGTGGCCCAAATGGAGGAAGCCGAGAAGACCATCAAGCTGGCTAGCAACCAGGTACCCTACAGCATGTTGCGCCGCGACATCGAGAAGGACGTAGTGCCTTATGCGCAGCAGCACGACCTGGGCATCTTGGTATACAGCCCCTTGCAGCTCGGCTTGCTGACCGGCAAAATGAAGCCCGGCCAGCACTTCGACGCCAGCGACCTGCGCAGCACCAACCGCCTGTTCAAGCCCGAGGCCGTGACGGCCGTCAACGCTTTCCTCAATAAAATCCGGCCGCTGGCCGAAACCAAAAACGCAACCCTCGGCCAGCTCGTGCTGCGCTGGACGCTGGCGCAGCCCGGCATCACGGTGGCGCTGGTGGGCGCCCGCAACCCCGAGCAAGCCGCCCAAAACGCCAAGGCGATGGACGTGCAGCTGAGCTTTGAGGAGGTTGATTTTATCAATAAGCAGCTGGCGGACTTGCAGTTGCCGGGGTAGCGTAGAACCCCACCCCCCGGGCCCCTCCCCTCCGGGAGAGGGGGAGCCTAACGCTCACTAACGTCTGTTGGCGAAGGGCTCCCCCTCTCCCGGAGGGGAGGGGGCCGGGGGGTGGGGTCTCACGCCAGGGTTACTTTTGCCCCATGCCCCTGCCCTACCGCCGCCTCGTCGTCAAAATCGGTTCCAACGTGCTCACCCAAGCCAACGGCTTGCCCGATGATGAGCGGCTGGCCCATTTGGTAGCGCAGTTGGTGGGCCTCAGGCAGCAGGGGCTCGAAATTATCGTGGTATCGTCGGGGGCGGTGGCGGCGGGGCGCAGCCTCATCACGCTGCCGCCCAAGGCCGATGCCGTGCGCAGCCGCCAACTGCTGGCCGCCGTGGGCCAGGTGAAGCTGCTGAGCCGCTACGCCGCCCTGCTGGCCGAGCACGACCTGCTGGGCGCGCAGGTGCTGGTAACCAAGGAAGATTTCCGCGACCGCCAGCACTACCTCAACATGCGCGCCTGCTTCCAAGAGTTGCTTCAGCAAAACGTGGTTCCCATTGTGAATGAGAACGATGTAGTGTCCGTCACGGAACTCATGTTTACCGACAACGACGAGCTGGCCGGGCTGGTGGCCAGTATGCTCGATGCCGACGCGCTTATCATTCTGAGCAACGTAGACGGCATTTTTGACGGCGACCCGGCGCGGCCGGGGGCGCAGGTTATCCGGCACATCGCGCCGGCCGACACAGGCTTTGCCGAGTTTGTGACGGCCACGCGCTCGCAGTTTGGGCGCGGCGGTATGCTTACCAAGTGCTCTATTGCGCATAAAGTGGCCGGACTAGGCATCAGCGTGCACATCGCCAATGGCAAGACGCCGAACATCTTGCCCGACCTGCTGGCCAAAAAAGCCATCAGCACCTGGTTTCAGCCCAGCAAGCGCGCTTCGGGCACCAAAAAGTGGCTGGCGCACGCCCAGGCGGCCCGCGCCACGGTACAAGTAAATGCCGGGGCGCGGGCGGCTTTGCTGGCCACTGGTCAGGCCACGAGCCTGTTGCCGGTGGGAGTGGTCGGCATCGAGGGTGAGTTTGAAAAGGGCGACCTGGTGCGCCTGACAGATGAGTCGGGCCACGCGCTGGGGCTGGGGCTGGCCGAATACGGCTCGGATAAGGCGCTGGAGCGGCTGGGGAAGCAGGGGCAGCGCCCGCTGGTGCATTATGACTATCTGTTTTTGACGGATGTAGGGTAAGCTTTAGCTTGCCACCCGCCCGCCACGCTGGCCCCCGCTCTATTTACTGGCAAGCTAAAGCTTACCCTAAAATATAATGACTGACTACACCGAGTACTTCGTTGCCACGCAGCAGGCCAGCCGCACCCTCGCCGCCGTGGCCCCGGCCACCATTGATGCCCTGCTGCGCGCCTTGGCCGACGCTACGGTAGCCCAGACCGACTTTATTTTGGCTGAAAATGCCAAAGACCTGGCCCGGATGCCCGCTACCGACCCGCGCTACGACCGGCTGCGCCTCACGCCCGAGCGCTTGCAAAGCATCGCCCAGGATTTGCGTAACGTGGCCGAACTCGCCTCGCCGCTGGGCGTGGTGCTCAGTGAGAAAAGCTTGCCTAACGGCCTGCACCTAAGTAAGGTGCGGGTGCCGCTCGGCGTAATAGGCATCATCTACGAGGCGCGGCCCAACGTGACGTTCGACAGCCTGGCGCTGTGCCTGAAAACCGGCAACGCCTGCCTACTAAAGGGTGGCTCCGACGCGGCGGCTTCTAATGCGGCGCTGCTGACGGTGGCCGGGCCGGTGCTCGCGCAGCACGGCGTGCCGCCGGCCGCCGTGACGCTGCTACCTGCCGAGCGCGCCGCCACCGAGGCGCTGCTTACGGCGGTGGGCTACGTCGATGTGGTGATACCGCGGGGCAGCCAGGGGCTGATTGACTTCGTGCGTAAGAATGCGCGGGTGCCGGTGATTGAAACCGGGGCGGGCGTAGTGCACACGTATTTCGACGAAACCGGCGACCTCATCAACGGCCGCGCCATCGTAGCCAACGCCAAAACCCGCCGCGTCAGCGTCTGCAACTCGCTCGACTGCTTATTAATCAACACGCAGCGTATGAGCGACTTGCCCAAGTTGATAGCGCCACTAGCCGAGGCCAACGTGGAGCTTTTTGCCGACGGCCCGGCCTACGCGGCGCTGCTGGGCAGCTACCCGGCATCGCTGCTGCACACGGCTACGGAGGCGCATTTTGGCACCGAGTTTCTGGATTATAAAATGGCCATCAAGACCGTGCCCGACCTAGGCGCGGCGCTCGACCACATTGCCCGCCACGGCTCGCGCCACAGCGAGGCTATTATCTCAGAAAACCAAGCCCATATTGACACCTTTCTGCGCGTAGTCGATGCCGCCGCGGTGTACGCCAACGCTTCCACGGCCTTCACCGATGGGGCCCAATTTGGGCTCGGGGCCGAAATCGGCATCAGCACCCAAAAGCTGCACGCGCGCGGCCCGATGGGCCTGGAGGAGCTGACCAGCTACAAGTGGCTGGTGCGCGGCCAGGGCCAGGTGCGGGCGTAACTCTTTGTGTGCTAATCTTTAGCTTGCGAGCGAGCGTAGCGAGCATCGGCGCAAGCTAACGCCTGCTAACGTGGCTGCTCGCTATGCTCGCTCGCAAGCTAAAGCTTACGGTACACCTCGTGCATGCAACGACCGGCCCCTTTTTTTTATCTTGCCGCTATGAAACTGCTGCTATCGCTCAGCCTGGTCCTGCTGTCGCTGTCTGCCTGCGCCCAGGACCAATTTAACCCGCGCTTGAAGCACGAGCTGGACAGCATCCGGGTGCAGGACTGGCGCTACCGGAAGATACTGTCGCGCCTACGCCAGGGCAAGGAAGACTCGCTAGCGGCAGCCCTGCACCTACCGGAGGAGCAACTGGCCGACTATGCGCAGGCGCACATGCGGCGGGCCGACAGCAGCAACCTGCGCCGGGTGGAGGACATAATCTGGCGCTACGGCTACCCCGGCAAAACCATGGTAGGCCGCCCCACCAACGAGGCGGCCTGGTACGTTATTCAGCATTCCGATAAAATTGCGCAGTACCTGATTTGGATGAAGGGAGCGGCGGAAGCGGGCGAACTTCCGTTTTACCGCTACGCCCAAATGCTGGACCGCAAGCTCATGGATGATGGGCAGGAGCAAGTATATGGCACGCAATGGGCCGGCTACACCGTGCTCGACCACGCTACTGGTAAGCGGCAAACCATCGCCCTTATCTGGCCCATCCAGGATGCCAAGCGGGTAGATAAGCGCCGCCAAGAGGCGGGCTTCGCGACCTCGCTGGCCCAGAGTGCCGCCAAAATCGGCATTCCCTATATTCCGGTGACCCTGGAGTACGCCCTGTGGCTCCAGCAGGAAGCCCTCGCGCTGGCTAATTCGCAATGAGTGAGGCGCCTTAGCCGCAAATTATGGACGCTCATCCTATCCCCACTGCCACTTTCTACACCGTGCTCGAAGCCGGCGGCCCCAGCTTCATGCCCACCCAGGTACTCGTGGTGCCCGAGGCAGCGTGGCTCGCCGTGGGCGGCAAAGCCACCAAGCGCGTGGTCGCAACGCTCAATGGGCACGCCGAGCGGCTGGGCCTGCTGTCGCAGGAAGGCGGTGGGCGCTACCTGATGGTTCGCAAGGAGTTGTGCCAGAAACTGGGCCTCGCCATCGGCCAGGAAGTAGCCGTGAGCCTCGCGCCCGACCCCAACCCCGACCACGTAGACTTACCCGATGAGCTGGCCGAAGCCCTCGCCGCCTGGCCCGAGGCCGAAGCCGCTTTTCAGGGCCAAAGCGGGGCCATGCGCCGCGCCATTGCCCGCAAGGTTGCCGATGCCAGGCGCCCCGAAACCCGCGCCCGCTACGCCGTGGAGCTAGCCGAGCGGCTGGCGCGGGGCGGCCATCCGTTTCGGGCGGCTTAAAAACGTTTGTCATTGCGAGCGCAGCGCAGCAATCGCACCCGAACGGTACCCGACGAGCGACCTCAACAGGTGCGATTGCTTCGCTGCGCTCGCAATGACAAATTATAACCTGTTAATAATCAACTACTAAAAACCAAGCCCTAAAACCTACCGCCACAGACCTTTATTGGTGATGGTGGCTGGGCCGCAGGCATCCAGCGGGCTGGTCCACTGGCCGGCATTTTGCACGCGCAAGCTGCCCGTGCTGGTGAGCGGAGCTTGCCAGGTACCCTCGTTGGTGATGGTGAGGGCCGCCGCGCTGTTGTGAATATAGCCATCCCAGGTAGCGCCGCGCTGGTTGTGGATGGTGCCGCCAGGCAGCGTATAGATTTCGCTCGAAAAGAGCGCGAAGTTGTTGATAACCGGGGCCGCGCCGAAGGTATCGCCGATGTAGCCGGTCCAGCTGGCGGTACTTGCTACCGTGGTGCCGTTGCTGCCATTGTTGATGGTGGTCGGCGCGTTCAGGTAGATGGTTTCGGAGGTGACGTGGCCGAGGTTGTTGAGCACGGTGCCCCGCACGCCGCTGCTCACCACGATGGTGCCGGCCAGCGTGCCGTAATTGTCGATGGTGACGCTGTCGCTGGTAATGGTGATGGTGCCCGAATACGTGGTGCCCGCCGCGATGCGCAGCCGGGCGCCGGCGCCCGGCGTGGCGTGCTCGGCCGCCGCCAAGGAGGTAGCCGCCCGCGCCTGGCCCGCCTGGCCGTTCAACACGCTCACCAGCCCGCAAACCCACACCACTAATTGGCGGGTAGTTGCAAACCGGGAGCGTGAAGAACGTATCATAGCAGAGCGGAAGGTTTTTAATTTTTGTCCGTTGGACGCTGCAAAGCTACTCTCGCAATTATCTAACAAACAATTGAAAAAGTAAAATTACAAACGAGCTTACTTAGCCGATGCCTAGGAAAACCAGTCATAATCCTATCCATTTGCGCACTTCGTTGTCATTTGCGAATAATTTTTAGGACGGAACGCCAAAAAGCCGCTTGGCATTGCTGCCAGCGGCTTTTTCAGTGAAATATCGCTAATTTTTAGCTTTTAGCTATTTAGTCCAATCCGGTGGCGCTGGCCGGGCCGGGCATTGCTCCTTACGCACTCGCGCTTAGAAGTCGTTCCAGTCCGTGATATTCACCACCTGCCCCGGCCCGGTTACCGTGAATTTGCACTGCTGAAAGCTGGGGGCCGACAGCTTCGGCTTCACGTTGTTGGAAAAGGCAAACGGCTCGGTGGGGATGCCTAGGAAGTTTTTGTCGAGCTTGTCGTTGTTGTTGAGGTCTTGCGACACGGCCACGGCCCACTCGCCGGGCGCCAGGTCCACGGGAATGGTCAGGGTGTTTTTGCCGTCGGGGCGCACCACCATCCGGATGGCCATTTGCCCCTCTTTCAGGAACTTATCGGGAGCGTTGTAGAAGTTGAGCTTCACCACGGAGCTCGTGGAAGCCAGGGCCGCTACTACTACCGTCACCTTTTCGGTGGCCGGCGCGGCGACGGGGGGCGCGGGAACGGCGGCCCCCAGCGCAAGGCTGCCCAGCAGCAGCGAAACTAATGGTAGTGCATTCATAACGACAAGATAAACAGCAAGTGGCTTCTGCCTAACTTCTGGCCGGGCGCAATTCGTTCCGACCCACCGGCCCCCCGATTGCCGCGTACTTCTGCTTAGCACGGCGCGCCTATGCGTTAAAGTTGCCCCGTGCGCAAGCCTATTTCCGCCGCTGCCAGCAACTTGCTGAAACCGACACCTCCCACGCACTAGCCGAGCTGCCCGTGCCCAAATCGGCGGTTTTCAGCTGGGCTAGCGAGCTTTAAAAAAACTAGCCGCTCGGCCTGCCACAGCCGCCCTCGTGTGGGAAACCAGGAGTCAACGCATGCCGCGCTGGTAGCCGCCAGGGTGCCGGGCGCCCATCGAAGCCGCCTTAGGCGGTGTTGGGGCACTTTTTGGCTCTAAAACGAGGCGCTACCTATCGGTAGCGTTGCGCTGGAAAAGCTACTGTATGTTTAGCGCGGCCTTGGTTTCGGGCGCTCCTCTGCGAGAAACCTGAGCCGCTACCCGGCCCCAGGCTGCCACGGGCGGCAGCCTGGACCATTAGCCCCCGCTAGCTTACACACAATGAAACTCAAAACCCTGCTCCTGACGGCCGCGGCCGGCTGGCTGTCGCACTCGGCGGTGCTTGCACAATCGATTGATTTGGTCAATCCCATCCTGGCCGGTTTTTACCCCGACCCCAGCATTGTGAAGGTGGGGCCGGATTATTACCTGGTAAATTCTACCTTTTCGTACTTCCCCGGCATCCCGGTGATGCACAGTAAAGACCTCAAGAACTGGAAGCAGGTGGGCAACGTCATCAGCCGGCCCTCGCAGATGACCTTTTTGGGCGACCGCATGACGCGGGGCTTGTTTGCGCCGGCCATTGATTATCACAACGGTACGTACTACGTAACCTGCACGCTCATCGACCACAAGGGCAACTTTGTGGTGACGGCCAAAAACACGGCCGGGCCGTGGAGCGACCCCACTTTTCTGCCCGAGGTGCGCGGCATCGACCCTTCGCTCTATTTTGAAGGCGACAAGGCGTACGTCATTTATAACAGCGACCCGCCCGAGAATAAGCCGCTCTACGACGGCCACCGCTCCATCAAGATTATTGAGCTGAACCCGCAAACGCTGCAAACCGTGGGCGAGGCCAAAATCGTGGTCAACGGCGGTGTGGACCTGAGCAAGAAACCCGTCTGGATTGAGGGGCCGCACCTCATGAAGCGGGGCGACTGGTACTACCTCTACGCGGCCGAGGGCGGCACGTCGGTCAACCATACGGAGGTAGTTTTCAGGAGCAAAGCGCCGCTGGGGCCGTTTGTGCCCTACGAGAAAAACCCCATTCTCTCGCAGCGCGAGCTGCCCCGCGACCGCAAAGACCCCATCACGTCGGCTGGGCACGCGCAGTTTGTGGAGGGGCCCGATGGCAAGACCTACGCCATTTTCCTGGCCGTGCGGCCCTACGAGGGCAACTTTTATAATACTGGCCGCGAGACGTTTATCGTGCCCGTGGTTTGGAGAGACGAGTGGCCGGTGATGGACCCAGGGCCTAACGGCGTGCAATATTCTTACAAGGCCAATTTCCCGGAGGTGAAGCAGCCCGGCGCCCGGCCCCAAAGCGGCAATTTTGGCTACACGCTCACCTTTGAAAAGGAACTGGACCCGGCGCTGCTGTTTCTGCGCACGGTCGATAACACCAGCTACTCGCTGAGCAAGGCCAAGGGCCTCACGCTGAAGCTAAAGCCCGAAACGGTGGCCGAAACCGGCAACCCGTCCTTCATTGGCAAGCGGCAGCAGCACCTGTACTGCACCACCGAAACCGAGCTGACGTTCGCGCCAAAATCGGCTAACGAGAAGGCTGGCCTGGCCATTTTCCAGGACGAGAAACACTTCTACTACCTCTGCAAGTCGGTGGATGGCGGCAAGCCCATGCTCCAGCTCTTCAAGAGTACTGCCAATGCGAAGCAGCCGGAGCTGCTGGCGCAGGCGCCGCTCAAGGCGGCCATGGGCAGCGTGCGGCTGCGCATTCAGGCGGCGGGCGACGCCTATACTTTCAGCTTTTCGGAAGGTGGCAAGACGTGGAACGTACTCAAGGACAAGGTCGATGGCAAGTTTCTGAGTACGCAGGTGGCGGGCGGCTTCATCGGCTGCTTGTTTGGGATGTACGCCACCTCTTCGGGCCAGCCCACGGCCAATACCGCCGCCTTCAAATACCTGAAATACGCGGGCAACGACCCGATGTATAAGAACGCGCAGTAAGGCAGCGCCCATCCACTTTCCCACCCAAGCGGGCAAAATCGGGGCGTAGCGGGCCTTTTGGCTACGCCCCGATTTTGCCCGGCAGCCGCTCTTTCCTATGAAATTTCCACTTCTCGCTGCCTTTTTTGCCTTGGTGGCCTGCCCTGGCCTGCGGGCCCAAAACCCGATTATCAAGGACGTTTTTACGGCCGACCCGGCGCCGCTGGTGTACCGCGACACGCTGTTTTTGTACACCGGCCACGACACGGCTTCGGTAAAGGAAACAAACTACAAAATGCCGGACTGGCGCATCTACTCCACCACCGATATGGTGCACTGGAAAAGCTACGGCACGCGCCTCTCGCCCCGCACCTTTGCCTGGGCCACCGGCGATGCCTACGCGGCGCAGTGCGTGTACCACAAGGGCAAGTTTTACTGGTTTGTATCCACGTTTCATAAGAAAGACGACCAGAGCCAGGGCGGCGCGGCCATCGGCGTGGCCGTGTCGGATAGGCCCACCGGCCCGTTCAAAGACGCCATTGGCAAGGCGCTTATTGTCAATGAAATGACCAAGGACAAGCCGCACGCCTGGGACGACATTGACCCGACGGTTTTCGTGGACGACGACCAGCAGGTGTACCTGTATTGGGGCAATGGCAGCTGCAAGTGGGCGAAGCTCAAGGATAACATGACCGAGCTGGCCGGCCCCATCAACACGTTCACGCCCCAAAACTACATCGAAGGCCCCTGGCTCTACAAGCGCAAAAAGCTGTACTACCTCGTGTACGCCAGCGCCGGCACCAAGCCTGAGATGATAGAATATTGCACGGCCCCGAGCGCCGCCGGACCCTGGACGTACCGGGGTATCATCCAGGAAAACGTGCCCAATAGCTTCACGACCCACCCCGGCATCATCGACTACAAGGGCAAGAGCTATTTCTTCTACCACAATGGCGCGTTGCCCACCGGCGGCAGCTACCGGCGCTCCATTTGCGTGGATGAAATGCACTATAATGCTGACGGCACCATCCAGCCCATTGTGCAGACTACCAAGGGGGTAGCACCAGTGAAGTAACCTATTCTTTGTTCGTCCCCATGCCCAACTCTTCCGTGTACAACGCTTTACGCAAAGGCAAACGGCTGGCGGTGTTCGTGGCCGTAGTCTGGCCCCTGGCAGGTTTTGGGCAGGGCGTGCAGCGCTATACCCAGGCGGCCGACCGAGTGACAGTTTTCCTAGCCGACGGGCAGCTGGTACTGCGGCCCCTGGCCGAAAACGCTATTCGGGTGCAGTTTACCAAGGACATCCGGCCGACGCTGCCCGAACTGGTGCTGACGAGCCCGGCGGCGGTACCGGCATTTAAAGTGACGGAAACGAGCACTGCGGTGCAGCTTGCCACCAAACAAGTGCGGGTGCGGGTCGACAAGGCCACGGGTGCCCTGCGCTACACCGATAGCAAGGGCCGCGTGTTCCTGCAAGAGCAGCCCACCACCCGCCTGCGGGCCGCTGCGCCCGTGCTGGGCCAAGCCTGCGCCGTGGCCGAGCAGCAGTTTCTAACCGCGCCGGACGAGCTGCTGCTGGGGCTGGGGCAGTTTCAGGACGGGCATTTCAACCTGCGCGGCATCACCCGGCAGCTCACGCAGGTGAACACCCAGATTGCCCTGCCGTTCTTCTATTCCAGCAAAGGCTACGGCCTGCTCTGGCACCAATACGGGCTCACCGATTTCAACCCTGCCGACGCGCCCATTGCGCTGGAGAAGCAGTCGCTGGCCGCCACGCAACCCGGCCAAACCGTGGACGCCACCACCGCCACGGGTACCCAAAAAGTGGCCCAGGACCAAGCCACCTACACCGGCACGGTCACGCTGCCCGCAGCTGGGGAATACTCCCTGATGCTCGATTTGGGCGCGATGGGCAACCGGCACTACGTGGCCGTTGATGGGGTGGCGTATATCGACCACAGCAATTTCTGGCTGCCGCCCACGGCCAGTGCCAAGGTGATGCTAGCCGCCGGGCCGCACCGCATCCAAGTGGTGTGCAAGGCGAACAATACGCCGCGCGTGACCTACAAGCGAGTCGATGGGCTCACCACCTTTCGCTCGCCCAACGCCCAGTTGCTCGACTACGTGGTGTTCTACGGGCCGCAGGCCGAGGCCGTCATCCAGACCTACCGCCACCTGACGGGCCCGGTGCCGCTGCTGCCGCAATGGGCCTATGGCTTCTGGCAGTGCCGGGAGCGGTATACGTCCAGCGCGCACCTGACCGAGACGGTGCGGGAGTTTCGGCGTCGCCAGATTCCGATGGACGTGATTGTGCAGGACTGGCAGTACTGGGGCAAATACGGCTGGGGCGTAATGCAGTTCGACGAAGCCAAATACCCCGACCCGGCCGCGCTGATGCAGAACCTGCACGCCCAGCACGCTCGCTTCAACATCTCGGTGTGGGAGAACTTGAACAAGGAGTCGGCCATCGGCAAAAGCCACGTGGCCAACAACCTGTACATCCCCGACAGCCCCTGGCTGGACCTGACCAACCCCGCGGCCCGCACGGCCCACTGGGCTGCCATGAACCAGCACCTGTTTGGCTACGGTGTGGACTCGTGGTGGCTGGATGCGACCGAGCCGGAAAACGACGCTTTGCACGGCAAAAAGCTGTTCGTGGGGCCGGGCGACTTTTACCGGCTGACGTATCCGTTGTTCGTCAACCAGGCCGTGTATGAAGGCCAGCGCCAAACTACCCTCGACAAGCGCGTGTGCATTCTCACCCGCTCGGCCTTTTTGGGGCAGCAGCGCTACGGCACCATCAACTGGTCGGGCGATATTGGCGGCACCTGGGACGCGTTTAAGCGCCAGATTCCGGCCGGCCTGAACTTCACCATTACGGGCCAGCCGTACTGGACCACCGACATCGGCGGCTTTTTCCGGCCCGGCGCCGGGCAATACACCGACCCGGCATACAACGAGCTGCTGATGCGCTGGTACCAGTGGGGCGCGTTCACGCCTATTTTCCGGGTGCACGGCTACCAGACGGAAACCGAGCCCTGGAAAAACGGCCCGGTGGTGGAAGCTAACATCCGGCAGCTGCTGGACGTGCGCTACCGCCTGCTGCCCTACCTCTACTCGGCGGCTTGGCAGGTGCACCAGCACGGCTCGACGCTGATGCGCCCGCTGGTGATGGACTTCCCGACTGATACCACGGCCACAAATCAGGCCTACGCGTACTCGTTCGGGCCCGCGTTTCTGGTGGCGCCCGTCACCAAAGCGGGCGTAACGGAGTGGCCGGTGTATTTGCCGAAGGCGGCGGTGTGGTACAACTTCTGGACCGGCCAGCGCCACGCGGGCGGGCAAACCGTGCCGGCGCCCGCGCCGCTGGCCACCACCCCGGTTTTTGTGCGAGCGGGTGCCATTGTGCCCCTCGGCAAGCGCCTGCAATACACCGGGCAGAAGGCGGCCGACACGCTGGAAATCAGGGTATACCCCGGCGCTGACGGCCGCTTTGCCTTGTACGAAGACGAGGGCGACAGCTACCGCTACGAGCAGGGCCAGCACACGCTCATCGATTTCGCCTGGGACGAGCAGCGCCAAACCCTGACCATCGGCCCGCGGCAGGGCAGCTACCCCAGCGCGTTGGCGCGGCGGGTGTTCAATCTGGTGTGGCCCAGCGAGGCCAACGGGCGGGGCGCCGCGTTCGGCACGCCCCAAAAGCAAGTGGTTTACACCGGCAAAAGATTGACGGTTAAACGGTAGCTCCGGCCGCCTTTTAGGCTTGAGAACAACGACATGAAAAAGATTCTCCTTGACATCCCGTTCGTAAGTACCGCCTTCCAGCTGCGCGCCGAAGACGGCCACCAGCCTGGGCTGCGCCCGCACGCGACGGTGTCGGTAATACTGGTAACACCCACCACAAATGCAGTCCTGCTCGCTACGGCCGGGCAAGAATTGCGGCAAGGCTGGCAGAGACGCTTTGGGGTCCCGCTGGCGCTTAAAAAGGCTGGTGCCATCAAGCCCGGTGGCTTTGGGCTGAGTCTGCAACGACACGCCGCCCCGGCCGCCTCGTGCACCTAGGCAGCCTTAGCTATTTTGCTCTCAAAGACAGCCCCTTCTATTGTTTACTAACCCTATGCTTAAGCCCTTCCGGTGTACTACCCTGCTCATTGCGCTGGGGCTAACCGCCACTGCGCTGCCTGGCTTCGGCCAGCGGCCTGGCCCGCCGAAGAAAGCCGCCAGCACGGCGGCTTTTTACTCGAATACCTACCCCAACCTGTTCCGGGAGGCGGGCTACCGGCCGGCCGACATTGACCAGAAAGTAGCCCAGGCGTACCACGACGTGTTTGAGGGTCCTAAAAAGGTGTACTTCGAGGTAGGCGACAGCATGGCCTACGTGTCGGATGTGAAAAACGAGGACGCCCGCACCGAAGGCCTTTCCTATGGCCTGATGGTGGCGGTGCAGCTCAACAAAAAGGAGGTATTTGACCGCCTCTGGCGCTGGTCGAAGAAATACTTGCAGCACCAAAGCGGCCCGCTGGAAGGCTATTTTGCCTGGAGCATCAACACGACCACGATGAAGCGCAATTCCGAAGGCCCGGCCTCGGACGGGGAGTTGTACTTCGTGACCAGCCTCTTGTTTGCCTCGAACCGCTGGGGCAATGCTACGGGCATCAACTACTACCGGGAAGCCCGCCGCATCCTGGATGCCTCCTGGAAAAAGGACGGCACCGACGACGTGCACAACCTCTTCAACACCAAGCACAAGCAGATAAGCTTCGTGCCGACCGGCGACATGTATAACTGGACCGACCCCTCGTACCACGTGCCGGCTTTTCTGGACGTGTGGGCCGAATACGCCAAGGACGGGCACGCGCAGTTTTACCGGGACTGCGCCGATACGTCGCGCGTGTTTCTGCACCGTGCCTGCGCCGCGCCCACGGGCCTCAACTACGACTACACCGAGTTTAGCGGGCAGCCCCACGCCACCCGATGGGCTCCACCCGCATTTCGCTACGATTCCTGGCGCGTGCCCATGAACATTGCCATGGACTACGTGTGGTTTGGCAAGGACCGCCGCTGGCAGCAGCAATACGCCCGGCGCTTCCAAGGCTTTCTGCGCACCAAGGGCATCAACACGTTCGAAGACCAATTTAACGTGGACGGCTCGCGGCCCGACTTTATTTTGCCGGCCGGCAAGGTGAAGAAACTGCGGCACTCGCTGGGCTTGGTGGCTACCTCGGCGTCGGCCTCGCTTATGCGCCCCGCCCCGCCGCAGTTGGATTTCGTGCACGCCCTCTGGAATGCCAGGCTCGCGCCCTACGAAGACGGCTATTTTGACCCTTACTACGACGGCCTGCTGTACCTGTTCAGCCTCATGCACCTGAGCGGCAAGTATCAGGTGATAAAACCCATAGCGCATTAATTAAAAAAGCTAACTATGAAGAAGTATTTGTTGCTGCTACTGCCCGTGCTCCCCCTTTTGGGGCCGGCGGCGGGGGCCCAAACCCCGGTGGCGCACAACCCCGTGGTGCACGCCGACGTGCCCGACCTGTCCATGATTCGGGTGGGCAAAACCTACTACATGAGCAGCACCACCATGCACCTGAGCCCCGGTGTGCCCATCATGAAATCGACGGACCTGGTGAACTGGCAGTTGGTGAGCTACGCCTACGACACGCTTGCTACTGTCGATGCCATGACGCTCGCCAATGGTAAGAGCACCTACGGGCGCGGCTCCTGGGCCAGCAGTTTGCGCTACCACCAAGGCACGTATTACGTCAGCACGTTTGCCCAAACCACCGGCAAAACCCACGTCTATTCCACCAAAAACATCGAGAAAGGCCCTTGGAAAGCGGTTTCGTTCCGGCCGAGCCTGCACGACCATTCGCTGTTTTTCGACGACGATGGGCGCGTGTACATGGTGTACGGCGCGGGCAAGCTGCAACTGGCCGAACTCACGGCCGACGTGTCGGCCGTAAAGCCCGGCACCACCCCGCAAACCATCATCGAGAATGCCAGCGCCCCCGCCGGCCCCAACCTTGGCTTGCCGGCCGAGGGCTCGCAGCTGTTCAAAATCAAGGGCAAGTACTACCTCTTCAACATCACGTGGCCCAAGGGCGGTATGCGCACGGTGGTGGTGCACCGGGCCGACAAAATAACGGGCCCCTACGAAGGCCGGGTGGCGTTGCAAGACCTGGGCGTGGCCCAGGGCGGCCTCATTGACACGCCCGATGGCAAGTGGTATTCCTATTTATTCCGTGACTACGGGGCGGTGGGCCGCATCCCGTACCTGGTGCCGGTGCGGTGGGAAGGCGGCTGGCCGGTGCTGGGCAGCCCGGCGGGCAAAGTCCCCGAGACGCTGCCGCTACCCGCCAATAAGAGCCTGATTCCGGGCATCGTCGCCTCCGATGAATTTGCGCGCCGGGCGGGCGAGCCGGCCCTGCCCTTGGTGTGGCAGTGGAACCACAACCCTGATACTAAACGCTGGTCGGTGGCCAAGCGCCCCGGCTACCTGCGCCTGGAAACCGGGCGAGTTGACACGTCGTTTCTGCTGGCCCGCAACACGCTGACCCAGCGCACTATCGGGCCAGTGTGCGCCAGCACTACGGCCTTGGATGTATCACACCTGAAACCTGGCGATTTTGCCGGTTTGGGGGTGTTGCAGAAGCGCTACGGTTTGGTGGGCGTGCAGGCCAGCCAGGGTGGCAAAACCATTGTGATGGTCAGCGCCGAGTCGGAAAAGCCAGTGGAGTTGCAGCGCCTGCCATTAAAGCAGGATAAGGTGTACTTTAAAATCGAGTGCGACTTCCAGGACCGCAAGGACGTCGCCACCTTCTTCTACAGCCTCGATGGCAACACCTGGCAGCCCGTGGGCAAGCCCCTGAAAATGGCCTACACGCTGCCGCACTTCATGGGCTACCGCTTCAGCCTCTTCAACTACGCCACCCAAGCCGCGGGTGGGTACGCCGATTTCGACTACTTCCGCATCACCGACCAGCCAACCAAATAGCAGTTCTGGCGGAGCGCCCTGTTAAACCCAATACGCCCGTATTTATCCTTCGCAAAACGCAATGCGTCACCCCAAACGCTACTGGCTATTGGCGGCCCTGACCTTCCTTGGTCTTTCGCCCACCTACGCCCAAAATCCCTTCATTACCAACCAATTCACTGCCGACCCCACGGCCCGCGTATTCGGCGGCCGGGTGTACGTGTACCCCTCGCACGACATCCGGGCTACTCCGGGGCACGGGCGGGCGGGCTGGTTCGTCATGGAAGACTACCACGTCTTTTCGTCCGCCAACCTCACCGACTGGACGGACCACGGCGTCATCGTCACCCAAAATAAAGTGCCTTGGGTGAAGCCCGACAGCTACAGCATGTGGGCGCCGGACTGCGTGTTCCGCAACGGGAAGTATTATTTCTACTTCCCCACCACGCCACGCGACACCACCCAGGGCAAGGGCTTCCGCATTGGCGTAGCCGTGGCCGATAAGCCCACCGGCCCGTTTGTGCCGCAGCCCGCGCCCATCGCCAACGTCCGCGGCATCGACCCCAACGTGCTTATCGACAAAGACGGGCAGGCCTACCTCTATTGGTCGCAGGGCAACATCTACGGGGCCAGGCTCAAAGACAACATGCTGGAGCTGGCCGACGAGCCCAAAACCCTCGGCGAGCTGCCCACCAAAGGCCTGAAAGAAGGCCCGTACGTATTTGAGCGCAAAGGCATTTATTACCTCACGTATCCGCACGTCGAAAACAAAACCGAGCGCCTCGAATACGCCACCAGCACCAGCCCGCTCGGGCCATTCACCGTGAAAGGCGTACTTATGGACGAGTCGCCGACCGGCTGCTGGACCAACCACCACTCGCTGCTGCAATTCAAAAACCAGTGGTACCTGTTTTACCACCACAACGACTTATCGCCGCAATTCGATAAGAACCGGTCCGTTAGAATCGACAGCTTGTCCTTCGCCGCCGACGGCTCGATTCGAAAAGTGACGCCCACCCTGCGCGGCGTCGGCCTGACGAGTGCCAAACAGAAAATCCAGCTCGACCGCTACAGCCGCCTGAGCGCGCAGGGCGCGGCCATCGCCTTCCTGGACACGGCCAATACCTTCCGGGGCTGGAAAACCGTGCTCACCGGAGCCAGCGGCTGGGTGCAGTACAATAGCGTCGATTTTGGCTCGCAAAAGCTCCGCACCGCTACGCTGCGGGGCGCTTCGGCCGCCGGCGCCACCATCCAGATTCGCCTCGACCACGCCCAGGGGCCGGTCGTTGCGCAGTGGGCCGTGCCCCAGGGCAGCACCTGGCAAGACATAAAAGTGCCGATTTTGGCCTTCAAGCCCGGTCGGCACGCGCTCTACGTATCGCTCAAAAGCGGCGCCGGAGCCGAAATCGACTGGGTCAGCTTTGACTAAGCGAGGCTACCGTTGCGCCTGACGCACTAGCCGGCCCCGGCCCAGACAACTACTTAGCCAGGCTATCGAAAACGTCGGCCCGAATGAATGCTCTTTTATAAAATCCCATCGAGTTTACCAGCTTGTAGCCCGCCTTGATAAGCTTGCGCGATGACTGCTCGATGTGCCTGATTGCAACCAGGCGCGCCAATCCTCTGCGGTGGTGGAATTCATCAAATTCCACCAAAATCATTTTCACATCTAGTTTATCGGCGAGCACATCGTCGATAACCACGTATTCCGAGCCCTCTATCTCCAGCTTTAATAAATCGAGCTGCTTATGCCCAAATTCCCGCATAATATTGGCAAGCTTGTTTACGGGCGCTTCTATATACTTTGCTGTGCTTTGAAGATTCGTAATGGAATGCCCCGCGTACGTCTCCTTAATTGGCGAATAGAATTTAATTACCTTTTGCTCATTCCATATTCCAGTAGCGCAATACCTTACGGACTCCAGGTTTTCAGCACTTACAGTATACACGTAGCCGTCTTTCGTATTATCAGCGGTGAATAATTTACCTTGCCGCGTGTGGCTCACCAAGTCATTAAAATGCGCCAATGCATAAGGCATTGGGTCAAAAATGAATACCTGCGCCCTGAATCTGGCTGCCAGCTCCGTATCCAGCGAAATATCGGTGCCGGCGCCTACGCAATAACACACCGAAGAGCTGGTCAGGTAATCAGCAGGAATAACGTACCCGTGATTAGGCGAGCCCAGATAAACCAGATTTTTAACTGGCGTTACATCTTTTTGCCTTCTATAGTCCACCGCCATTTTGGCTATTTTCCTCACTAAACTCATTTCCTTCTGCTAATTATAATTTCAAATAGATTAATGCTAGTACCTAAGCGCTTTCCTAGCAAAACTACCCAAGTATTCCGATATTATTGATGTTTGCACCAGCTGCTTACGAACCTAAACTATTTGCCGCATAAATAATTTTATATAAAAAAGCATTCTGCCGCTTTACACAATTAATTAACCAAAAAAAGCTGCTCAATGCTGCATTTGGCTTGATGTTGCCAGACGCAGCGTTGAGCAGCTTTTCTATATCAATTGCTTCGGCCTGCCAGCCGAAGCAACGGTAGCTAAGCGCCTGTGCGCTAGCTCTTCTTTTCGGCCACCGGAAACTTGTCCAAAATTTCCTTGGCGTTTTTGCTGAATTCGCTGCCGAGGCGGGCGGGGTCATCGACCGGGTCGGCGAGCGAGCCGCGCCACACGAGGTTGTTACTGCGGCGGTCGATGAAGTCGATAATCAGCGTACCCTCATTATACCGCTCGGTGCGCGGCTGGCTGTAGTAGGACGGCGTGTACCAGTAGCCGTAGTTGATGGGCAAGTAAGCGCCGCGGTAGCCCACGGCGTAGGGGTAGGCGTAGCCGGGGCCTCTGTAGGTGTCGTACACCGTGCGCTCGGCCTGCTCGACGTACGTGTGCGTGGTGATGAGCAGGTCGGGGCTGCCCTCTACCTGGCGCAGGCCACGCTGGGCCAGCTCGCCGGCAATGGCCTGCTTGATACGGTCTTGCGCGATGGGGCTGCGCAAGAGAGGGTTACCGGTACCGTTGGTTTTTACCTCAGTTTCGGCAAAATCGAAGGTGCGATAGCGGCTGAAGTTAACGTTGGCGCGCTGCTCCACGTTTACCGCTGGGGCGCAGGATGGGAGGCTGCCCAACAGCGCAAGGCCTACGGCCAAGAGAATGGGTTTCATGATATAAACAAGAAAAAGTAGTACGGTTTTTACTCCATTTGCAGGAGCTTGGTTGCTAGCGTTCAGCACGCTTCAGCATTATTTCATATTCGTCCGGTTTTAGCGGGTTGCCGTAAGCTGCTGGCAGCTTGGCACGGCCGCGCTTCTACGTATTTTCACTTTTATGGAAGGACTGACTAAGATTGAAGACCTGGGCAAGCCCCGCGTGGTAATTGTGGGCGGCGGCTTTGGTGGGCTACAGCTAGCCAAAACCCTGGCCGACGCGCCGGTGCAGGTGGTACTCATCGACAAGCAGAACTACCACGGATTCTGGCCATTGCTGTACCAGGTGGGCACGGCGGGGCTCAACCCCGACAGCATCGTGTCGCCCTTCCGCAAAATCCTTAACGAACAGGAAAACTTCTACTTTCGGCTGGCCGAGGTCGAGAGCATCGACGCCACGGCGCAGGTCGTGGAGACGACTATCGGCCTGATACGCTACGACTATCTGGTGATAGCCACCGGCACCACGAGCAACTTTTTTGGCGACGAGCTAATGGCCAAAAATGCCATTACCCTCAAAAACGTGCCCGATGCCATTGAGCTGCGCAATACGCTCCTCTCGCACTTCGAGCAGGCCCTGCAAATGGGCGACCAGGAGCAGCTCAATAGCATGCTCGACTTTGTGATAGTGGGCGGCGGCCCCACGGGCGTGGAAATGGCCGGCGCGCTGGCCGAGTTGCGAGCCCACGTATTTCCACGCGACTACCGCGAGCTTGACCTCAAGCAGATGGACATTTACGTGGTGCAGAGCGGGCCGGTACTGCTCAAGGGCATGTCGGCCGAGGTATCGCAGAAGGCGCTGGAGTACTTGCAGGAGCTAGACGTGGAAGTGCTGCTCGACACGCGGGTGAAGTCTTACGACGGCTACACGGTGACGCTCAACAACGGGAAGCAGCTGATTTCGCGCACGCTTATTTGGGCGGCGGGCGTCACGGGCGCGCCCATTAAGGGGCTGGCCCCGGAAGTTATCCTGAAGTCGAACCGCTACCAGGTAAACGAAAGCAGCCGCGTAGTGGGCTACGACAACGTATTTGCCATCGGCGATATCGCCCAAATGGCCACCGAGAAGTACCCCGAGGGGCACCCGCAGGTGGCGCAGCCGGCCATTCAGCAGGGCGAGCATTTGGGCGAAAACATCAAGCGCGCCCTTTTGGGCCTGCCCATGACGCCCTTCGAGTACTACGACAAGGGCACGATGGCCACCGTGGGTCGCCACCGGGCACTGGCTGACGTTCAGCTTTTTGGCAAGCAATACCACCTCACGGGTTTGATAGGCTGGCTAGCCTGGAGCTTTGTGCACGTGCTGGCGCTGGTGAGCTTCCGCAACCGCTTTGCCGTGTTCATCACCTGGGCCTGGAATTACTTCACCCAAGACAAGGGCATGCGCTACATCATCGGCAAGGTGAAGGCCCCGCTCAAAGAGAAAGAGGTGGAGGCGAAAGCCATTATTTAAGCAGGCTGCGGTTTTCACGGAGGTCAGCAGTGGATTTATACTGAAATCAGTAGAGAAAAGCCCAGCTATTACAAGCTGGGCTTTTTGGCGTGCTTTATTATTACTATTTTTACTTTACGATTTTAAATAGTATTTAATCTTACTAGTCATTAATTTAACTGCATTCAAGCAGATACAAGTGTGCAATTAAATAGTATTTAAACACAATAAACTAAAATATTGAACCCAATACTCTAATTTCTACCGTAGCTTTTTCTCGATATCCCCCCCTATCCCTTTACATAGCTCTTTTATGAAAGCTTCTACTCTTACTGTTGAGGCGCGGCACCGTAGCAACGTCACGATAACGGGGCAGCCTAGCCCGGCGCCAGCCATTGTTTTTTTGCACGGACTAGGCTCCGACCAAACCAGCTGGCGCCGCCTGGCACCTGCTTTTGAGGACCGATACCAAGTGATACTGCTCGACCTGATAGGCGCGGGCAAATCGGACGTGGCTTCGTATGATTACGCCCGGTACGGCTCGCTGCACGCCCACACCGACGACCTGCTGGCAGTGCTGCACGAACTGAATTTGCACAACGTTATTTTCGTGGGCCACTCCATCAGCTCCATGATTGGGGTGCTGGCGGCCATTAAGGAGCCCAAGCGCTTTGGGCGGCTGGTGCTGCTGGCCCCATCGCCGCGCTTCGTCAATGCGGATGGCTACAAAGGTGGCTTCGAGCAGAAAGATATTCAGGAGCTACTCGCGGCTATGGAAGCCAACTACCACGGCTGGTCGGAGGGCGTGTCGGCCCTCATGACCGACGCCAACCGCCCCGAGCTGGTGATGGAGCTGACCAACAGCTTCTTCCAGACGCAGCCCTCGATTGCGCAGCACTTCGCCCGCGTCACGTTCTTTGCCGACCACCGCGCCGACCTGCCTTTCCTCACCACGCCCACCCTGATACTACAGTGCGCCCACGACGTAATCGCGCCGGTGGCCGTGGGCACCTATTTACAGGAAAATCTGGTAGACAGCCAATTGGTAATCATCGATACGCCCGGCCACAGCGCCCACCTCACCGCCCCGCAAGACGTGCTGCGCGAGATTGAGCAGTTTCTACAAGTAGCCCCGGTGTTCGCGTAGCCGCTAGTTTGAGTGCTGAGTTAGGAGTTTTGAGTTGGCAGCGTGTTAGCTCAACTTAAAACTCCTAACTCAGCACTCAAAACTATAGTAATGTCTTCCTTAGCCGATACGCTCACTATTTTGTCGGCCATGTTTACGCCGGCGGTGCTGGTGTCAGCGTGCGGCTCGCTCATTCTCACCACCTCACAGCGCCTGAGCCGCAGCATCGACCGGCAGCGCGAAGTGGCCGGGCTGCTGCGCCGCAACTACCAGCAGGCCGCTGCCCCCGCCGAGGCCAACCCCGACCCCGCCGAGCACACCTACCTGAGTATGCAGCTGTCGTTTGCGGCGCGCCGCGCCCACTTACTTCAGCAAGTAATGACGACGCTACACCTCACGCTGGGCATCTTCATTGCCAGCATTTTCAGCATCGGCGTGTTTGAGCTGGTGAATAGCTCGGCCACTTGGGTAGTAGCGGCGCTGAGCGTACTCGGGGCTTCTTTACTGCTGTATGCCAGCATTTTGCTGATAAGAGAATCGCGGTTGGCCGTAGCCGACGTAGCCGAGGAAACGGCATATTTGCTCACGGCCGGCTGAGGCGGTAGCTTATCGCAAGGTGGCCAGCGCCTGGCAGAAATAATGGAAGCTGGGTGAAGTATTACGGGCTGGGTCTAGGTCTAGGTGCGGGGCAATGGCAGTGGCCCACGCTACTTTAGTTTTGCCGCTGAGCGCGTAGCGGCCTTGCTTGAGAATTTGCCACAAGGTTTCGTTGGGTTTGGGTAAGGCATCTGGGTTGGGGCCAATTGGCTTAAAATAGGCCGGCTTCAAGCTAGGGTAGGCTGCTTGCACGGCCGCAATATCACCCAAAAACCACGCCTCCAGCTCCTGCACCGTCAAGCAGTTCAGCACGAGAAATGGCGCACCAACTGGCACGGCAGCAAACGTTGAGAGCCCGGCGGCAGCCGCGTAGCTTTCCAATTCAGCCAGTCGGCGTGAGCCGATGCCATCGGCATCGAGCAGCACCACGAGGCGCAAGTCTTCTTGCCCGGCCTGCGCCATGCGCCGCCGGTAGGCTGGTAGCAGTTGCGGCAGCTGGCTCAGCAAATCGCGACAGCCCTCAAACGTCTTTATGCGCCATATGCAGTGCGGCAGCAAGCGCGGCAGTAGGAGCCGAAGCGCAGCTGCGGCCGACTCTTCTTCCAGCAGAAAATCGACCTGCATAACTAATGGCTGCTTGGGGCGGCTGGCGCGTCCAGCGGGTTGCCAATCTCAAAGAAATTGCGGGTCCACAAATACCCCAATGGCGAGCCTTCTTCCACCATTTCCGGAATGCCCGGCAGGTCGGCTACCCGAGTGGCCTGCGTGTAGCCATCGGCCCCGCGGTGCAAAATCCAGACCTGCGCCGGCTCAAGCGCATTCAGGATGGCGGGCGAGTGCGTAGCCACCAACAATTGCCGCGTTTCGGTGGCTTTAATTAGCTCTTCGGCCAGTCGGCCCAGCAGCTGCGGATGCAACTCGTTTTCGGGCTCCTCCATACCGAGCAGGCCCGTGGCATTGGGCTCGTAGAGCAGCGTGAGCAGGGCCGCCAGCCGCATGGTGCCGCCCGACATATACTGCGCCGGCAGCGGCTTCTCAAACGGCGCATCCTTGAAGCGCAGCAGCAGCCGCTCATCAGAAGTAATCTCGGGAATCACGTCGGCCAAGCCCGGCACCCAGGCCCGCAGTTTGTCGGCAATGCGGGCCAGCACCTCGGGGTGCTGGAGGTGCAGGTAGTAGAGGACGTTGGGCAGGTTGTCGCCGTTGGGCGAGAGCTTTTCGCGGGGGCCGGCGTCGGAATATCCTTTGAGGTGGTCGTCGGTGAGGTGGAGGAGGCGGTAGGAATCGAGCAGGTCCAGTATCGCAGAACCTAATTTTTTTACCACGACCGGATAGGGATACTCCTGTATTTTTACTGACCTAAGAAAACAATGTCTAGGTGACATAAAAGATGCAATACCTTCTTCCTCTCCTTTTTTATAGCCATTTATAAAGGGGGCTCCTGGATACTCTTGATTAAACCCCCATTCTTTTCCTTTGCTAACTAACTGAAATAAAATACTTCTACTACCTAATTCCTCAAGCTTTTCGTCCTTAATAAAGACACCTATTTTAGATGCCATTTCTTTTTCCTCAAATTCAATTCTATAAAATAATTCCGTTTCATTATCTACCAGAACTAATTCAAATAGAATACTTCCCTCATTCCCTCTAGTTCGCATTCCTGCAAATCTGTTTCGCTTCTCCCACGCCTCATCTAGATTTCCCCGCACCGCCTCGGCCAGAAAATCCAGCGCATCTAACACCGTGGACTTCCCGCTGCCATTCGGCCCGATGAGTACCGTGAGGGGCGTGAGGTCGCGAAACTCCACGTCGCGCAGGGCGCGGTAGTTTTTGATGCGCAGGTAGGTAAGGCGGGGCACGGCCGGAGCCTGGGCGCTGGTGGGCATGGGAAGCAGGGGTTTACTACAAAGAACGTGGATTAGAGCCGCACGCTGAAGGCCAGCGGCTGCACCACCACCTGCTGCAAATAGCTGCTATACGCCACCCGCACACCCGCCTCGACGGGCGTGCGCAGGTGAAAAACGTTGAACAAGGCCATAAAATCGGCCCCGGCGTTGTAAAAGTCGCGGTACACGCGGGTAGTCGTCGGGGCAATACCCACCAGCACGTTGCCCTGCGCCAGGTCGGCAAAGGCGGTGGCGCGCAGGCGCTGCACATAGAGCACGCGCCCCACCTGCCAGTGCGTGAAGGCCAGCGGCAGGTAATACTCGGCGCTTTCGACCGCCAAGCGGTCGAAGCTAAGGTAGCTAGTTTCGGCCCGCAGGTACGAGATGGCGGCCGCAAAATTGTACTGCGCCTGCTGCTGATACTGGTAGCCGCCGCGCAGCCGCAAGCTATGGTGCCGCCCAAAACCCGGCAAATACACACTACCCTGAACACCTACCTGGCTGGCTTGCAGCACAGTACCGAAGGGTGTGGTGCGGTAGGTGGCCAGCAGCGTAGCCCCGGCACGGGGCGCTACGTCGCGGGCACTTTGGCGTAGCTGGCTGGCGTAGGAGAGGCTAGCTTGGATAGCGTGCAGCGGCGCGTTGGGGAGAACTTCGGAGCGGAAAATACGCCCAGGCAAGTCGTAATTGAATACGCGCTCGTTGAGGTAATACGCGCCCAGCGTGAGACTTTGCAGGTACTTCGAGCGGGTGAGCACCAGCGGCAACCGCGCTCCAGCCAGCAGCCGCGCTACTTGCCACTGGTCGCGGTACACGTTACCGCGGGTATCAAATACAGTTACGTCGCGCCCGCCGTAACTGCCTTCCACGTCGAGCACCGGCCCGAGGCCCTGGTAGCTGAGCGCGCCCGTGGCGGCAAAGGTGCGCTCGGTCTGGTCGTAGGTCAGGCCCGCGAAGGCCTGGGTCGTGCTCAGAAAATCCTGCGAGCGCACGCCCACGCTCACGGCGTTGCCGGCCGGGCTTTGCACCACGCCGTAGCTAAAAATGCGGAATGCGTGCGCCAGCGGCCGGTAGCGCCGCACCCCGTAGCGCGGCCCCGCCGAGTCGGGGGAGGCCAGTAGCTGCGTGATTTTCTCACTCTCCGGCTCGCCCTTAGCCAGGCGCTCGGCGTAAGGGTCGGCGGGCGCGCTGGTGCGGGCGGGCGCGGGCACCGGCGTCCAAGTGGCTGGGTTGAACGGTATTTCGACAATGCGGGCGCCGGTGGCACGGTAGTCGTGGCAGGCGAGGTGCCGGCCGTCGGGGCTGATGGCCGCGTGGTAGGCACCAAATGGGCGGTTGGTGACTTGGTAGGTCTGGTGCGTCGCCGGGTTGAGCGCGTAGATATTATCCACGCCCGACTGCGGCGAGTTATAAAACACGTAGTTCTGCCCAAATTTCGGGTTGGTGAGGTTCACGTTGGCCACCGGCAATTCATCGAGGCCTAGACCAGTGTTCACATCAATGGAACGCAGCGTTTTGCCACCAGCGCGCAGCACGATTACCTCAATCGTCTGCCCGCTTGAAGTCCAGGTCGGCTGCTGAAAAAGGTCATTTTCCGGATTGGGCAGGGTTTTGAGTACCGCGCCCGTACTCGCATCCAGCACCACCAGCGCGTGGTGGTAGCTGGCATCGGTGCGCACGGCCACCAGCCGGGTGCCATCGGGCGAGAGGGCGGCGGCCGCGTAGCGGCTGCCGGTAGCGAGGCGGTGCACCTGGCCCGTGCCCAAATCCAGTATTTTCAACTCCGAAAATACCTTTTGCCCCCAGCGGGGGCTCTGCCGAAACTCGGGCCACACCGCCTTGCCGCCGCCTACCGAAATCATTTCGGGAATATTAATTGGCCCCAGCGTGAACACCCGCTTTTCGCGGCCGTGGCGGCCCAGCAGCACCAGCTGCGGAATGTGTCCCAGGCCGGTTTTCAGGGCCAGCACCGTGCTGTCGTTCACGTACTGCGGGTACTGGTACTGCGTAAATACCCGCGTATCGGCCTGCCCGGCCAGCTCGCGCACGGGCGTGGGCGCGGGCCGGGCCGCCTGCTCGGCGCGCCAGGTCGAGTCCAGCTCGCGCATGGTGCGATGGTACAAGTCTTCGACGCGCAGGCCGGTGGTACGCCGTAGGCCATTCGAAAACGAGAACGGGTAGAATGGAAAGCGGTAGTACTTATCGAGCACCTGGCTCCACACCTCGGGGCCGTAGTGGGTTTTGGCGTAAGAGGTCAGAAAATAGCCCAGCACGTACCAGTCGGGCACCAGGTCGCGCAGCGAGCCATTCACCGCTTTTTGGTACGAATACTGCCGCCCGCTCAGCAAGTTGGCCCGCAGGCCCAGCCCGAATGCCGGGATGCGCCCGCGCCCGCTGCGCGTAAAGGCCGTTTCGGTGCCCACGGCATCGCCTTCAAAAAACCACTGCGGCACGCCCACCGCGCTCACGCCCAGGCCGCCCTCGCCCAGCAGCGGCACCAGCACCCGCCCAAAACCCTGCCGCGCCTTGTCGAACTGATTGACGTGCCGAAACTCATGCACCACCAGCCCATCGAGCCAATCGACGGTACCCAACGCCTGCCCCTGCTCGGGGGTAATGAAAAACTCGGCGTGGCGCGGCAAAAACGTCACGAAGCCGTTGCTGACGGTCGTTTGGTTTTGCAGCACCACCGCAATTGGTTTGGCTTGCACGCCGAGCGTGGCGCCCTCGGGGCCGTGCACGGCTTCCAGCCGCTGGGCCGTGCGCTGGGCCGCCGTGTCGAGCCCCGCCGGATACAGCACCCGAAAATGCGGCGTGCGCACCTCCTGCCAGCGCAGGCCGGGCGGGTTTTGGGGGATGATGGGCAGGCTTTGGGCGGCGGCCCGGGTGGCCAGCAGCAGCAAGAGGGCGGGAAATAGGCGGCGCATAAGGCCGAAATTACGGTGCTACCATTGGCTTGGCCAGCTATTATTTCCCAGCGCCCTTGCAACGCTTGCGCCCTCTTTTTGGCTCCGCAGATAACAACCTTCCTCCCCTCCTTTTCATCTGATTCTATGCGTCGGCTTCTACTCCTCGCCGCGGGCCTGTGGCTCGGCTCCCTCACTGCCTGCAAAGACGATGCTCCCCAAACTACCTGCTATTCGGGCGTGGTCATTGGCGAAACCTGCATGGATGGCGTCCTCATTGAGGTAAATAGCGCTACGCCCATCGGCAAGCCCGTCAACGTCACGGTTACTTCCACCACGAGCATTGTGGGCACTAACATCGTAGCCGCTGTCAACGACCTCAGCAGCCAAGCGAAGACGGGGCAAACCGTCTTCTTTACCTATCAGGACAGCCCTAACAACGCCGGGCCGGTGCGCCCCTGCCCGCAGAACACTGCCCCACTACCCATTCCGCATTTGATACTCAGCAACGTATCGGCCACGGGCTGCGGCAAATTCTAAAAACCACCTGTACGCAGGCCCCTTAACAAGCAAACTCAGCTGGCTAGCCTAGCCAAAAAAGCCCCGTGCTGCGCTCGACGCGGCACGGGGCTTTTTCGCTAAGCTTTTCCTTCCAAAGGCGGGCCAGCAGCGACTGTATCGTCTGGCGCGGCCGACAGTTTTAGGCCGATAATACCGACCAAAATGAAGCCGATATACACCACATGCACCCAGCGGAAGGCTTCCTTCAGCACCAGCGTATCGACTATTTTGATGCCGACTAGCGCCAAGCCCATCCAAATGGCGAAGGCCGTAGAGGCGGGAATAACGTTGAGGGCCTTCGAGAAGAATATCACGTTGCCCACGCCAAAAGCTACGTAGCAAATGGCTGGTACCAAAGCTACTATCCCTGCCGAGCTTGTAAAAAACTGCGACCAGTCGATAGCTTTGATGTCCGAGATTTTGGTGTATTTGAGGCTGTAGTTCCAGCAAACCTCCATTACGGAGGCCAGCAGCAGGTACAGCCAGGCGGGATTGAAATTCAGGCTCAAGCGACGGGGGTAGCTACGGGGCGGGAAGAATCGGCAGGTACTGCGGCAACGGGTGCGGCGGGCTCCGGGTTGCCGCCGGGGCGCGGGGCGGGCACGGTTTCGTGGGCGCCGTCGGGCACTTCCCAGCCGTGCAACACCTTGGCGGCGGGCAGCCGCTCGCCCAGCCAGCCCAGCATGCGCCAGCGCACGCCGTGGTACGCCCGGAACACGGCCGACTTCTCGGCCAGCGCCTTTTCATCGAAGCGAACTACCGAAAAGGCGTGCTGCGAAAAGTAGTCCTTCGGGAAAGCGTAGGGCAAACCCCAGCGCTCGGGCTTGCGGTTTTCGGGCAGGAAGGCGGTGCCAAACAGCCAGTCCCAGACCGCGAATTTGGTCGAGAAGTTAGCGTAGTATACTTCCTCGTGGTCGGCGTGGTGCCAGAGGTGCATTTCCGGCCCGTTGATAACGTATTGCAGCTTACCCGATTTCACGTCGATGTTGGCGTGAATGTACATGCCCCACACCGCGTCAATCAGCGCCTTAATCGGGACCACTATCGGGTTGGCACCTAGGAGGATAATGGGCGCAAACTCGATGGTTTGGTTGATAATAATCTCGACCGCGTGCGAGCGCGAGCCCGCCAGCCAGTCCACTTGCTTGCCCGAGTGGTGCGCCTCGTGGGTGCGCCAAAAGAAGGCGCTGTTGTGCTGGAAGCGGTGAAACCAATAGATGTAGAAGTCGTGGGTAATCACGAAAAAGCCCACCTGCGCCACCACCGGCCAGCTGCTCACCAGGTTGAACCGGGTGCCAAAATGCGCGGCCAGCGGCGCGATGATGAACCCAAAAATCACGATTTGCAGGAAGTAGCTCTGCACCAGCGTGTACCAGAACAAATCCACAAACAGCCCTTCGCGGAAAAACGGCAGCCCCTTGCGGTACGGAAACTTGCGCTCGAGCACCAGCAGCACCACCACCGCCAGCAGCAGGATGGGCGTGGTAATCATGGTGGTTTGCACCACCGCGCTCTGGCTCTGGTAAAACTTGCTCAGCGTATCCAGCATAGCGTATTTCGATAGTTGCGTAACTGTGCCCCTAACCCTGTGCGGCAAGCTAATGTTCGCCCAAGCACCGGAAAGGACAGGATTTTAGGAAGACTAAAAATACAATTGTCATGCTGAACGCAGTGAAGCATCTTGCGTGGCGCAGTAAATCCTAACATTAAGGTTACTGCACCACGCAAGATGCTTCACTGCGTTCAGCATGACAAACGCGGGTTAAGCGAACGAGCGCTTAGGCGGCCGTTACCTCGCGGCGCAGGCGACGCAAAGGCTCCTTTTCGCTCTCGTACACCACCTTCACACCATCACCGAGGCCGGCTTCGGTATCGCGGATGTCGCGCACGAGCTTGGCCATACCGCCTGGCTCTACGCTAGCGGCGTGGTCCGAGCCCCACATGGCGCGGTCGAGGGTGAAGTGACGCTCCACGAACGTGGCACCCAGGGCAACGGCCGTTACGGTGGTGCTCAGGCCGGTTTCGTGGCCCGAGTAGCCGATGGGCGTGCCCGGAAACTGCTGCTCGAGGGTCGAAATCATGCGCAGATTCAGCTCAGCGGGCGGGCAGGGATAAGCCGATGTGCTGTGCGCAATCATCAGGTTATCGAGGCCTACGTAGGCCACGGCGTCCGTGATTTCGCTTTGGGTGCTCATGCCGGTGCTCAGCATCAGCGGGCGGCCGGTGGCGCGCACGCGGTCGAGCAGGGGCTTGTCGGTGAGCGACGCGGAGGCCATTTTGTAGAGCACGGGCTGAAATTGCTCCATGAAATCTACCGACGGCTCATCCCAGCACGAGGCAAACCAGTCGATGCCGCGGGCTTTGCAGTAGTCGTCGATGGCGGTGTATTCTTCGAGGCCAAACTCGGTTTTGCGCTTGTAGTCGATGTAGCTCATGCGGCCCCAGG
>Ga0265780_10000849_pt1 | contig 45471 bp, 39 predicted proteins | sample P1T30metagenome_FD_192432 | JGI IMG/M metagenome (GOLD analysis project Ga0265780, IMG submission 192432) | Plant litter microbial communities from East Loma Ridge, Irvine, California - P1 T30 | ecosystem: Environmental > Terrestrial > Plant litter > Unclassified | place: USA: California... | reverse complement strand
CTTCGCTGCGCTCGCAATGACAACGCTCGCTTTCTGACAAACGAGAATTTATTGCGCAAATTTACACCCCCTTGAACACCCCTGCCCTTATGAAAGGTTTGCCCGCCCGCCCCATGCACCCACTCCTGCAACTCTTGCTGCTGGTGGGGCTGGCCATTGCGGGGGTGAGTTTGGCGAGCTTTTTGGCCCTGGCCATCGCCCAGTTTGTCCTGGGCGTGTCCGCCCTCGATTTCAGCGCCCTCACTGCCAACCCTAGCCGGCACCCGCAGGGATGGGCCGCCTTGATGCTGTTTCAGGGTCTGTCGCTGGCGGGCATTGGGGCGGGGGCGCTGGTGCTGCCGCTGGTGCTGCGGCGGTCGGTAAGCCGCTATTTTGCCCCGCGCCCGCTGGGCGCGGCGTGGTGGCTGGTAGCGGCCGGGCTGCTGATACTCTGCCTGGTGCCGGCCTTGTCGGGCGTAGTGGCCTGGAATGCGGGCGTGCATTTCCCGGCCGCGCTGCACGACTTCGAGCAGTGGGCGCGGGCCAACGAAGACCAGGCCGCCGACCTCACCAAGTTCCTGACCAACTTCTCCTCGTCGGGCCGGCTGCTGGCGGGCCTGCTGGCCATTGCGGTAGTGCCTGCCGTGGCCGAAGAGCTGGTGTTTCGTGGGGTGCTACAGCCCAATTTGCAGCGCTGGTTCAACTCAAGGCACGTGGGCATTTGGCTCACGGCGGCCACTTTTTCGGCCATCCACGTGCAGTTCTTCGGATTTGTGCCGCGCTTTTTGCTAGGGCTGGTGCTGGGGTACTTATACGAGTGGAGCGGCAACATCTTGGTGCCGATGGCCGCGCACTTCACCCAGAATGCCTTTCAGCTCCTCTTGCTCTACCTAGCGCAGGGCCGTCACCTGCCCGCTACCTTCGACCCCGACGCTAACCAAGCGTTGCCCTGGCCGCCCATGCTGCTCTCGGCCGCGCTCAGCGCCGGGTTACTCTACGTGTTGCACCAGCGCCTGACGGCTGCCGCCCCACCCACCAATTCGCTGGCTCCTTCGGCCGCCCCGCCCCAGCCCTAACGCTTTTCCTCTCCTCCTTGAACCCAACCCCCGACTCCGCGCCTGCCCCCGAACCACAGCCCAAAAAAGGCCCCAGCAACCTGCGCCTACGCGCCATTTGGGGTGCCTTGGCGGCGGCGCTGCTTGCGGGTTGCACCTTTGGCGGCCCTATTCCGTTTGCCGTGTTTTTTGCTGCGGTGCAGGCCGTCATCCTCAAAGAATTTTATCGAATAATGCGGGCTAGTGGGCATAAGCCTGCTTTTTGGGTTGGCATTGTAATCGGGCTGCTGGTTTTTCTAACAATTAATTTTGCCGTTGGCTATGCATATTATGCACAGCTTTTTGGCCAATCAACCAGCTGGCTCGCGGCTTCTAGCTCAATACAGGGCGCACCTTTTTGGCTCGGAGGGCTACTTCTGCTGCTGGTGCTGCTGGTGCTCCGCGAAGTGCTGTTGTGGCCCAACAACAACCATCCGTTCATCAATATTGGCGCCACTATTACGGGTCTGCTGTATGTCAGCCTGCCAATGGCCATGCTGAGTTTGATAGCCTTCGGCTCGGGGCATTTTGAGCCGGGCCGCGTTTTCTGCCTCATTGTATTTGTGTGGGCGGCCGACACTGGTGCGTATTTCGCCGGTAAAAACCTGGGCAAGCACAAGTTGGCTCCCAGCATTTCGCCCGCCAAAACCTGGGAGGGTTGGGCTGGCGGCGCGCTCCTGACGCTGGCTACGGGCTGGGCGGCGGGCTACTTTCTGCCTGATATTCCGTTAGGCCACCGGCTGGTGGCGGCGGGCGTAGTAGCCATTTTTGGCCCGCTTGGTGACCTTGCCGAGTCGATGCTCAAGCGTAGCGCGGGCGTTAAGGACTCGGGCACGTTCCTGCCCGGCCACGGCGGGCTGCTCGACCGCTTCGACGCCTTTTTACTGGTGCTGCCGGTGCTGGCGCTGCTGCAAGTGCTGGCGCAGTAGGGGCGTAGCATTATTCTGAGGGCCGTATGGTCATTTCTTCGAAGTAGCAGAACAACGTAAAATATTACGTGAGCTATGCTAAGCGCTCAACCATATAGTGCGGAGGGGTAGTCAGCCTATAAGTGCGTGTGAATACCCAAATAGACCAGCAAAATGGCCTGTGCAGAAAAATAACGATGGCAAAAACGGGGCGTGGGGGCAAAAAAGAGTGAGGCGGCCAGCAAACCAGCAAAAATCCGTCATACAGAAGCCGCCGTACCTTTGCGGCGCGTTTTCGTAAGCGCAACATTCTCTTCTCTTCCCACCCATTCTCACTCAATTTATTCTCAGATGGCAGCCACCACTGTGTACAAAGAGCCCGCCCCGAAAGTAGGCCACACCGAAAATCCGCTTGAGTCCATGATGTCGCGCTTCAATGTTGCGGCCGAAATCCTGGGACTCGACCCTTCTACTTACGCCGTGCTCAAGGCGCCCGACAAGCAGGTTATCGTGAGCCTGCCCGTGTCGATGGATAGCGGCGAGGTGCGCGTATTTGAGGGCTACCGGGTGGTACACAACACGATACTTGGCCCCAGTAAGGGCGGTATTCGCTACGACAAAAACGTGAACATCGACGAGGTGAAAGCCCTCGCCGCCTGGATGACCTGGAAGTGCGCCGTGGTAGATATTCCCTACGGCGGTGCCAAAGGTGGCATCATCTGCGACCCCAGCACCATGAGCCCCGGCGAGATTGAGCGCCTCACCCGCGCCTACACCATGTCGATGAAGGACGTTTTCGGCCCCGACCGCGACATTCCGGCTCCCGACATGGGTACCGGCCCACGCGAAATGGCCTGGATTATGGACGAGTTCTCGAAGACCGTCGGCCAGACTTCTTCGGCCGTCGTCACCGGCAAGCCCCTCGTAATGGGCGGCTCGCTGGGCCGCACCGAGGCTACCGGCCGCGGCGTAATGGTATCGTGCCTGGCCGCCATGAACAAGCTGGACATGAAGATTGAGGAAACCTCAGTCGCCATCCAGGGCTTTGGCAACGTGGGCTCGTGGACGGCCAAGCTAATGTTCGACAAAGGCTTGACTATTAAAGCTATTTCCGACGTTTCGGGCGCCTACTGGAATGACAATGGCATCGACATCGACGCGGCCATTGCCTACAAAAACGCTCACAACGGCCGCCTCGATGGCTTCGAAGGCGCTAGCCTCATGGAGGACGCCGACGACCTGCTGACCTCAGAGGTGGATGTGTTGGTGCCCGCCGCCGTAGAGGACGTTATCACCGAGCACAACGCGGCCGATATAAAGGCCAAGCTGATTGTGGAAGGTGCCAACGGCCCAACGTCGGCCTCGGCCGACCCCATCATTTATGGCAAGGGCATTTCGGTAGTGCCTGACATCCTGGCCAACTCGGGTGGTGTGACGGTGAGCTACTTCGAGTGGGTGCAAAACAAGCAGGGCTTCAAATGGAGCCTCGACATGGTAACCGAGCGCGCCGACCGCATCATGACCGAAGCCTTCGATAAGGTCTACGCCGTGAGCCAGAAGTATAACATCTCGTTGCGTATCGCCGCCTACGTGGTCGCCATCGACAAAGTAGCCCAGACCTACAAGTTTCGCGGCGGCTACTAACCGCAGGATTAAACCGCAGATTCAAACGGATTTTTAGGATTCAACGGATACGCCCGCTACGCGGACTGGCGTTGGTTTTGAGGGTCTTTTGGAGGCGTGTTTAAGGATAGTTACACAAATAGATGGGGAGGCGCGGGTCGGTTGGCCTGCGCCTTTCTATTTTTGAGGCCGTAAGGCACGCTAAAGCACCACTAGCTGTCTACTTACTGAGCTTACTTACGTAAGCAAGTGCAATCATCCCCCCGCCCGTGCCCAGCTAGCCAGCCGCGCTAGCAGCGTATCCGCGAAATCTGTTAAAATCCGTTAAATCTGCGGTTAAATCCTGTGATTAAGATACATAAAGAAGGCCGCCGCATCCTGTTCGTGACGCTGCTGGTGCTGCTGGCCCTCAACCTGCTACTGAGCCGCTACAACGGCCCCAACGTAGCATTTAACCGCATCTTTGCCGGTATTTCGGTTATCGCGTTTCTCACGCTGTTGCAGTTCTTCCGGTCGCCCTTCCGGCGCTTGCTCACGCACGAAGACCTGCTGCTAGCCCCCGCCGATGGCAAAGTAGTGGTAATCGAGGAGGTGCACGAAGGTGAATATTTCGATGCCCCACGCCGCCAAATCAGCGTCTTCATGTCGCCCATCAACGTGCACATCACCCGCAACCCGGTGTCGGGCGTGGTGCGCTACTTCAAGTACCACCCCGGCAAATACCTGCTGGCCTGGCACCCCAAAAGCAGCACCGACAACGAGCGCACCACGGTAGTGGTCGAAAGCGATGCTGGCCCGCTCGTGCTCTTCCGCCAGATAGCCGGCGCCATGGCCCGCCGCATCGTGTGGTACGTGAACGAGGGCGACGAAGTAAGCCAGGGCGAGGAGTTTGGCTTTATTAAATTTGGCTCGCGCGTCGATGTTTTTGTGCCGCTCGACGCTGATATTAAGGTAACGCTGGGCCAGAAGGTGAAGGGCGGCGAAACCGTGCTGTGCCAGCTGAAAGGCTAAGCCACAAGCGCCTTGTCTCAACAAGAAAGGCCCGGCCGCATACTGTGCGGCCGGGCCTTTCTTGTTGGTGAAAAGCCAAAATCGCGGCTAGCGCGAGCGCTGAATCTGGTCTAGCTGTTGCTGCATTTTCTTAGCCGTTTCGGGGTTCGACATCACGAGGTAAGTAAGGCCCATGAGCAGCAACAGGCAGCCGCCGAGCGGCAACGCCCAATTACGAGGCTGAAACTTGTACGTACCGATGTAACGCGGCCAAAACCACCAGATGTACGACAGAATAAGCGGGATATCAATCAGAAAAGCCAGGGATAGCGAGAGGAAATGCTGCGCCAACAACCACTTTACCAAGAACACGCGGGCCACCAAGTAAGCGGCCACCACCCCAAAAAGCCGCAGAATAGCGCTGCCCCGTCCGAGCCGGTACATGTTCATTGCCAGTAGGATAGCCCCCGCTACTACCGACAGCGTAGCCGAAACCACGATAATACCGGCCGGCGAATACAGCCGCGGCAAGTCCTCTTCGGGCACTTCGGCCTCGGCGCTGGCCTGTGCGGCGGCAGTGGCTTGCAGCTCGCGCACCACTGCTTCGAGCGGCGGGCGCAGCTCCGCGTCTTCGGGTGCGGGCTGGCCCCGGCGGCGCAGCTCGTCGAGGGCTGCTAGCACGGCATCTTCGCGGTACTGGGCGTGGCCCGTTATGTACTCGCGCAGCGCCGCGTCCGATTTGAGGGCCATTTTGGCCGCGTAGTCTTCCATAAGTGATGAGCAATTAGCAATGAACAAGGAGCAGATAAAGGCTGGTGGCTAGGCCACTGCCCAGGGTCTGCTCATTGTTTACTGCTCATTGTAAAACTGAAATAAGGCGGCACCCGCCCGCCGCACATCCTCAAACGAATTATAGAGCGGCACGGGTGAGAGGCGGATGACATTCGGCTCGCGCCAGTCGGCCATAACCCCCTGGGCGGCCAGAAAATCGAACAGCTCGCGCCCGCGCTCGTGCACCAGCAGCGAGAGCTGGCAGCCGCGCTCAGCCGGGTTTTGGGGCGTGATTATTTCGAGCTTATCCTTGGGCAAGCCCAGTGAGTTGATGAGAAATTCGAGGTAGCCAGTCAGTTGCTCGCTCTTAGCCCGCAGGGCGCTCATGCCACCCGCCTGGTCAAATAAAGCCACGCTGGCCCCGTAAATTGCCAGCGTGATAATCTGACCATTAGATAGTTGCCAGCCCGCCGCGCCAGGCATGGGCCGGAATCCTTTCTTCATCTTGAAGCGCTCGGCCTGGTCGTGGCCCCACCAGCCGGCCAGCCGCACTAGGTCGGGCCGGTCGGCAAAGCGCTCGTGCACAAAGATGCCCGACGAGCCACCCGGCCCCGAGTTGAGGTACTTATAATTGCACCAGCAGGCAAAATCCACGTCCCAGTCGTGCAGCTTTAGCAACACGTTGCCGGCCGCGTGGGCCAGGTCGAAGCCCACCGTGGCCCCCACCGCGTGCCCCGCCCGCGTGATGGCCGCCATGTCAAACACCTGCCCCGTATAGTAGTTGATACCGCCAAAAAGCACCGTGGCCAGCGAGTCGCCCAGCTCCGCTATTTTGGCCTCGATGTCCTCGGTGCGCAACGTGTGTTCGCCTTCGCGGGGTGCTATTTCGACAATAACCTGCTCGGGGTCAAGGTTATGCAGGCGGGCCTGGCTTTCGAGCGCGTATTGGTCGGAGGGGAAAGCGCCAGCCTCCATCAGCACCTTGTAGCGGGTGGCGGTGGGGCGGTAAAACGTGACCAGCAGCAGGTGCAGGTTTACGGTCAGCGTGTTCATTACCACCACTTCGTCGGGCCGGGCGCCGACTACGCGGGCCGTGGCTTCGTTCAGGGTTTCGTGGTAGGTCAGCCAAGGCGAGTCACCGGTGAAGTGGCCTTCCACGGCGCGCTCCTCCCAGGCTTTAAACTCGCGCTCGGCGGCGGCGCGGGCGGCTTTGGGTAAGAGGCCCAGCGAGTTGCCACAGAAATAAGCGGCCGGCTGCCCGCCGAGGCCAGCGGGTAAGTGAAACTGTTGGCGAAAAGGAGCGAGTGGGTCGGCCGCGTCCTGGTCAGCGGCAAAAGCAGGGGAAGAATCGTAGACCATTGGTAAATAGAAAAAGTATGCAATAATCGGGAGCGGCCGCCCGCCGCTTGCCTCGGCTGCGGGCTAGCGCAGCCGGAAAATGTCGAACACCCGCCGCCTCTCGCCTTCCAGGCGCAAGGAATACACCGGCGGGCCCAGCTCGCTATACGGCTGAGGATGAAAGCGGTAAGAGCTGATAAAATAATCGGCCGGCCCATTTGGGTAGCGCTGAATCACGAGCCGCGCCCGGTCGGCGGGCGGTAGCAAGTGGCGATTCATAACATCGGTGGCCGGCAGGTTGGTGCGCACCCAAATGACGGGCCGGTCGTCGTGGCGCAGCACCCATTCAAGGCCCTGTTTAAAGCTCAGGCCCCAGTAGTCGTATTCGTAGCGCAGCTCGGGGTGCGGGCCAGCCAAGGCATTGAAATACAGATTCTCTAACGGGTGCAACTGCACCATAGTTCGGGCAGTCAGGCCCACTGACGCAACTATTACCAGCGCCACCGCCCCGCGCCACCGCACCTGTACTTCGGCCGGTAGCTGCCAGCGCCACATGGCCGCCAGCCCGCCCAGCGCCAGTAGCAGCAGCGGCGGATACGCGAAGTACAGCTGCCGCCACCCATCATACAGCACCGAATGCAGCCCAATCACGGCTAAAAACGGCCCTGCGCCTAGGCCCCACAGCAGCAAATCGAGCCATTCAGCATCACTATTATAAAGGCGCCAGCCGCGTCGCACCACCTGCTGTACCAGCCGGCCCAGCGCCACCGCCAAGCCCGCCAGGTACAGTAGCGGCGTGGTGATGGCCAGCCACAGCACCGGGTAGTGCCAGGGCAGCGGGTCGGCGGTCGAAATAAGCTGCCCCCGATACAGCAGCTCGCCAATCCAGCGGAAATGGCTCATGTTTACCCACGACTGCCAAAAGCGCTCGGCCGGGGCCACCCATAAATAGGGCCAGCCAGCCACCACCAGCGCGGGCAGCAGCACGCAATACAGCAATGCCGCGCTACCCGCCCGCTCGCCCCGGTAGTCGCCGTGCCACACCCGCAGGGTCAGCAGCGCCAGCGTGAGCACGGGCACCAACACGGCCATCAGGCGAATATCAATGGCAATGGCGCAAGCCAGCGCGTGCCCGGCCGCCCGCGCCGCATTGGGCCGCCGGATAAAGGCTGCCGCCGTGGCCGCCGCCACCAGGTAGCTCGCCAGAAACACAGCATCCTTGCTGTTATAAAAAAAATCGGCAAACTGCCGGGGGCTGAGCAGCAAAAATCCGACCCCGAGCAGTCCCGCCCGCCAGCTGCGCAGCCGGCGCGTAGCCAGCCAATAAAAGGCCAGCAGCCCCGCGCAGCTCACCAGCCACACGCAGCGGTGCCGCAGCCGCAGCACGTCGCCCATATCGGTGTAGCCAGTCAGCTTTTCGACCACCGCCAGCGGCAATTCAAACGCCACCCCGTAGTCGCGGTCAACGTAGTTTTCGAGGCGGTTTTTAGGAGCTGTGGCCGCTAGCCGCTCGGCGGCGCGAGCGGGCAACCAGCTCGGCGGCACCAGTTCATACAAATACACCAGCGAAACCTGCCCACTCTCGCGGCACGAGTCCTCATCGATAAACGAGCCGTAATCGGGTGCCCGCCACAACCCCAGCAGCACCAGCAGCCCAAAAAACAGCCCCACCACCGGGCGGTGGTAGCTGTCGGGCAGCAGGCGGGCGGGCAGCGGTAGCGTAGGCAAAAGGCTTGAAAAGTTGTGTTGAGCTAAGGTCTAAACATGCCAAAAACGCTTGTCATTGCGAGCGCAGCGCAGCAATCTTTCCTATGCATCTGCTAACGTTAGACAAGCGTGAAGGAAAGATTGCTGCGCTCGCAGTGACAGGCGTTTCTGCTAATTAAAACCTCTTCGACGTAAAAAAAACAGGCCCAACTCGCGCTGGGCCTGTGCACTAGGGACAATTACATTTTCTCAAAGACCATGGCCACGCCCTGGCCCACGCCTACGCACATGGCTGCCAGGCCGTAGCGCACGCCCTCGCGGCGCTGCATTTCGTGCACCAGCGTAGCCACGATGCGCGCCCCGCTCGACCCCAGCGGGTGGCCCATCGCGATGGAGCCGCCATTCACGTTGAGCTTGCTTTGGTCTACGCCCAACTCGCGCACCACGGCTACGCTTTGCGAAGCGAAAGCCTCGTTAATCTCAAATAAATCAATGTCTTCCAGCTTAAGGCCGGCGCGCTCCAGCACCTTCCGAATGGCCGGCACCGGCCCCATGCCCATAATGGCGGGGTCAACGCCCACCACCGCCGAAGCCAGTATTTTGGCCATCGGCTTGAGGTTATAGCGCGTCAGGGCGTCGTCGCTCACGAGCAGGGCGGCGGCGGCCCCGTCGTTGATGCCCGCCGAGTTACCGGCCGTCACGGTGCCACCGTCGGGCTGGAAGGCGGGTTTTAGGGTCGCCAGCTTTTCGAGCGTCGATACGCGGGGCTGCTCGTCGGTGTCAAACAAAGCCGTGTCGCCCTTGGGCTGCGGCAAAAACACGGGCACCAATTCCTTGCGGAAACGGCCTTTTTCGGCGGCGCGGTGGTACTTGCGCTGGCTCTCAAACGCAAACGCGTCCTGGTCTTCGCGGCTCACGTTGTACTGCGCCGCCACGTTTTCGGCCGTGTGGCCCATCGTGTACGGAAAGTGCATCTTGGCCAGGCGCGGGTTCACGAAGCGCCAGCCCAGGGTGGTATCGTGGGCCGTAAAGTCGCGGGCAAATGCCGTGGCCGACTTGGCCATCACAAACGGGGCGCGGGTCATGCTTTCAGCCCCGCCGGCCAGGTACACGTCGCCCTCGCCTACTTTAATGGCGCGGGCCGCATCCACTATGCTTTGCAAGCCGCTGGCGCACAGGCGGTTTACGGTAGTGCCGGGCACCGTCACGGGCAGGCCCGCCAGTAGCGCGGCCATGCGGGCCACGTTGCGGTTGTCTTCGCCGCTCTGGTTGGCGGCGCCCATTACCACGTCTTCAATCGCGTTTTTATCTACGCTGGGGTTGCGGCGCAACAGCTCGCGTAGTACGAGGGCAGCCAGGTCGTCGGGGCGCACGCTGCTGAGCGAACCGCCAAATTTTCCAATCGGGGTGCGCACGGCATCCACGATATATGCATTAGGCATTCGAAAGGTATCGTTGGGGCGGCGCTAGTCCGCCAGTTGAAAGCTAATTTTGGCCTGCCTGCGCGCGAGCGCGGCGGGCCATTTTTCACAACCACAAAGATGATACAAAGAATCCAAAGCGTATTTTTATTGCTGCTGGCCCTCTGCATGCTGAGCATGCTGGCGCTGCCGCTCTGGCACAAGGTCGACGGCCTCACGCACCAGGAGCTCACCCTCACGGCGTTCAATTTCCAGGCGGTGGGTATGCCCGCCCCGGCCACGCCGGCCCCGGTATTTCTGACTGCGATTGCGGCGCTGGTCGCGGCGGCCGTGGCCGTGTACGAGATTTTCCAGTTCCGCAACCGCATCCGCCAGGTGCAGATAGGCTCGCTGAATATTCTGTTCATTATGGCCACTTTCGGCCTGCAGTTTTATTTTCAGGGGCTTGGCGAAGTTGCCCTCAACCCTAAGCTCGAAGGCCAGTTTCAGCCCGCCTTCTACCTGCCCACGCTGGCCCTGCTGCTCAACCTGCTCGCCAGCCGCTTCATCCGCCGCGATGAGCAACTGGTGCGTAGCGCCGACCGCCTGCGCTAGTCCCAAAACACCGCCACCAAAAAAGCCCCGACAGCAAGCGCTGTCGGGGCTTTTTTGGCTTGAATCAACGCTACTTACTGAGGTAGCCCAAGCGCCTGCTGCACCTCCCGCACGCTGGATGGATAGCGCAGCGCATCATACACGCGGTAGAAATTCTGCTGGTCGCTGAGGTGCGCGTAGCCATACTTGGCCAAGTCGATACGCGCCCGGTCAAATGATAAGGTGTTGAGCAACTCGGCCAGCTCATCGGCGCGCACTGTGCTTTGGGCCAGGGCCTGCTTTACTATTGACAGGCGCTCTTCGTCAAAAGGCCGGCTACGCAGTTCCTGGGTAAGGTTTTGCACATCGGCGGGCGGCATGGTATATAAATTATTGCCTCCGGAATTAGGATAATAGCCACCATTCGGGGTCGGAGCATTGCCAGGCCCGTAGCCGCCTGGGTACCCAGGCGCGCCGGGCGCAGGTGCCGAGCCGCCATAGCCACCCGCCGGGCCATTGCCGGGGTAGCTGCCCGGGGCCCCGGGGCCGGGGTTCCCATAGGGCGCGTTGCTGTAGGGGGCGTTATTAGGGTCTGGGTAACCACCCGAAGGCGCATTGCCATAGTAGCCGCCCGGCCCGTTGCTGCCCGGCGCACCGGGCGGTAGTGGCGCCGGGTAGCCACCGCCAGGGTAGCTAGCGCCCGGCCCGTAAACCGGGCCCGCCAAGGGCATGGCACCCACTTGCCGCAGCCGAGGGCCGCTGGGCCGCAATACTAACACATAGCTCGTTTCGAGGCCCGGCGCTAGCCATACCGAGGTGCGGAAGCGCATGGGCGGCCCATAGGGCGTGGCAATGCTAAAATCGGCCCAATGCTGGCCGGGCAGCAGGCGGTCTACGTGCACTTGCCGGGCCGCTACCCGTGTAAGGGGCCGGCCATCGAGCAACATGCCAAACACCATCCCCCGCTCCGAGGCAAAGTTGGCAGTGGCGGGCGGCATAGGCGGCGCCGCAGCAGCCCGCGCAAGGCCTGCTAAGCAAAGGAGGGCGGTGGCAGCCAGCGCGAGTAGCGTTTTCATGACATAAGCAAGTAGGGCCGGCAAGAAGCTTCGCCGGGCTGCTTACCCTAAATCCAAACCTCGTGCCAACAAAAAAGCCCCCGCAGTGCGGAGGCTTTTTTTGGGTAGCAATTAGCTGGTAGTGAATGTGGCTTAGCTAGCAATAGCTAGGCGCTAATCAACACTAACTAAGCACTACGCACTATTTATCAACGCTCGTCACTTTGAACTCAGTGCGGCGGTTGCGCTGGTAATCAGCTTCCGACTTCGGGTTCGTCACGATGGGCTGGGTTTCGCCGTAGCCTTTCGCTACGAGGCGGCTCTTGGTGATGCCCTTGCTCACGAGGTACGCCACGGCCGACTCGGCGCGCTTCTGCGACAGCTTGAGGTTATAAGCGTCTTTGCCGCGCTGGTCGGTGTGCGAGCTCAACTCAATGTGAATCTTGGGGTTATCCTTCAGCGTCTGCACTAGCGTGTCGAGGCGCACGGCAGCATCGGCGCGGATGTTAAACTTGTTGTAGTCGTAGAAGATATCGCGCACGACGATAGGCTTCTTATTTATCTTGTTCAGCGTCAGGGTCACGGGTACCTTCACGTCGGTTTGCAGCTGCGTCATCGAGGTGGGGTAGCGGCCCACGGTGCTCGCGGTAGCCCGCGCAATAAAGTGCTGGTCGCGGTCGGCAAATAGCTGGTAGGTCTGGGCCGAGTCGAGCTTGGCCGTGAACTTGCCGCCGGGGCCCGCCGTCACATCCTGCTTGCGGCCGTTGGGGCTCGTGATGGTCACCGTCTCGCCGTCCAGCGGAGTGGTCGAGTTATTTTCGCTGTCGAAGGCCTGCACCGTGCCATCTAGCGTGTACGTAACTACAGGGCGCGGCTTTTTCTTGAACGAGTACAGGTCGTCGGAGCCTTTACCGCCCTCGCGGTTAGACGAAAACACGCCCATACCCGGCCCGGTGAAGAAGGGAGCGAAGTCGTCGCCCGCCGAGTTTACGCCCGGCCCCAGGTTGGTTACCTGTCCACCTTCCGACTTGAAAATATCGAGCTTGCCAAAGCCGGGGTGCCCGTCCGACGAGAAGTACAGCGTGCCATCGGGCGCTACGCCGGGGAAGTTGTCGTTGCCCACGGTGTTGATGCCCTGCCCGAGGTTTTCGGGGGTGGTAAAGCGGCCGTTGGCATCCAGCGTAGCCTTGTAGAGGTCGTTGCCGCCCACGCCGCCCTGGCGGCCCGAGGCGAAGTACAGCGTTTTGCCATCGGGGGCGAAAGCGGGCGCAAAGTCATCAGCCGAGCGGTCGTTGATGTTGGCCAGTTCAGGCGTGGTCCAAGCCCCGTTGCGGAAATAAGAAATCCACAAATCCACGCTTTTGAAGCCCTTTTTGGAGCCATCGTTCGAGCGGGCAAATACCATCGTGGTGCCGTCGGGCGTGTAGGTGGCGCTGGCCTGAAGCTCGTTGGCGTTGTTGAACTGAGCTTCGAGCTTGCGGGTCGCGCCGCCAGTCATGGCGGTGGGGTCATCAAACTTCTGGGCGTAGAGCGACAGGAACTTGCCGCCGTTGCCGAGGTAGGTTTTGCCGTCGCGGCCTGAGGCAAACACCAGCTCGCCGGTGCTAGGCAGGCGCGAGGCCGAAAAGTCCGCTTCGGGCGAGTTTACCGCGTCGAGTGGGGCCACGTCGTAGGCAGCGGCCTTGCCAGCCAACGCTTTGCTGGCGGTGGTGTTTTGGGCTTGGCTCGCCGCCTGGGCTACCAGTGTGCTGTTGCCACCGCCTTGGGCGTAGGTATTAAACTGAGAAGCAGCTTCTTCAAACTTGCCATTGGCTTTTAGCGCTTCGGCGTAGCGATAGCCCGCGTCGGCGTTTTTTACGCCCCCATCCACAGCCGCCTTGTAGTACGGCTCGGCCTGGTCGAGGCGGTTGGAGAGGCGTAGGGCTTCGCCAATGCGAAAGTTGGCCTGCGCGGCGTTTTTGCCCTTGGCCACATCGGCTTTGTAGAGCGCGATGGCCGGCTCGTACTCACCCTGCTCAAAGCGCTTGTCTGCTTTGGTAGCGCCGGTAGTGGCGCAGCCGCTAAGCAGCAAGGCCGAACAGGCTGCCGCCCCAATAATTGAAAGATTCCTCATTGGCAAATACGTAGAAGTGAAAGCCATGCGCCCGAAAAGAGAATAGTAAGGTTTTGACGGGCAATAATACAACAATTTGGGGTTGTATGGCTATTCTGCGACTTTATTATTAGCCCCGTATTATCCCAAAAAGTAGCTGGATAACCACGTTTGGCCCGCTGGGGTTGGCCAGTTACTGATGAGCTCTGCTTTGGTAGTCAGGGTGTTATTGAAGTATGGTGTTGTGGCTGTAACCTCGCCGACCGCTACTGCCGCCCGTAGCTCGCGCCGGTTCAGCAGCCGCAACTGGCCATTTGCTAAAAAGGCCATACGTGACTTTTCGAGGAGCTCGACGCCCAACCGCTGCTCCAGCTCGCGCACGAACCTTACTGATGCATCAATGGAGCAGCCGCTGGCGCCCGCCACCTTTTCGTCGAGCCCCAGCACTAAAAACTGCCGGTGCAGAAACTGCGCTGAGGCTGCCAGTTGCCGGCCATGGCTAGTCCACTCTTCCGCAAAGGCGGCGAGGCGTGGCAGTAGGGGCATTAGCTCTTCTTCGGAGAGCGGGCGGCTGGCCTGGTAAATCCAAACCCGGGCATGGGCTGGCAGGTGGTCAAAGGAAACGTACATAAACCACAAGATTGACCGCAGATTCAAACGGATTTTTAAGATTTAACGGATACGCCTGCTAAAGCAGGCTGGCTAAGCTGACGTATTGAGGTCGGTATTTTACTGCCATGCAAAGGCACTGATAACTCGTAAAATTAGTCGAAGTGCAAGCAAGATAGAAGGTCCAACTCAGCAAGCTAGCGTAGTCAGCCTGCTTTAGCAGGCGTATCCGTTAAATCTTAAAAATCCGTTTGAATCTGCGGTCTAGGCATTGATGCCTTCGGCGCTGGCTATCAGCTCGGCTAGGTCAAAAACCTGGACGTTGGATTCCTGCTCTTTATTCTTTACGCCGTCGCTCATCATGGTCATGCAGAAGGGGCAGCTCACGGCGATGATGGCGCCTTGCAGGCTGTGCTCGCTGGGGGCCGTGCGCTCGGTTTCGACGCCGCGCAAGTTGTCCAGCGCCGCCGCCTGGCCGCTGAGGGTAGCCAGGGCTTCCTCGGTGCGCTCGATGTTGATGTCCTTTTTGCCGGGTTCAGGCTCTTTCCACATCTGGGCGCCGCCGGCGCCGCAACAGAGGCCGTTGGCTTTGCTGCGCTTCATTTCCACGAGGTCGGCGTCTAGGGCAGCCAGTACGTCGCGCGGGGCTTCGTAGATGTTGTTGGCGCGGCCCAGGTAGCAGCTGTCGTGGAAGGTGATGCGGCGGCCCTGGAAGCTTTCGCCGCCTTTCACAGCTACTTTGCCTTCGTTGATAAGCTGCTGCAGATACGTGCTGTGGTGAATGACTTCGTACTCGCCGCCTAGCGCTGGGTACTCATTCTTAATCGTATTGAAGCAGTGCGGGCAGGCAGTCACGATTTTCTTGATGCCGTAGCCGTTCATCGTCGTGATGTTTTGCATGGCTTGCATCTGAAACAGAAACTCGTTGCCGGCGCGTTTGGCGGGGTCGCCGGTACAGCTTTCCTCCAGGCCCAGCACTGCGTAGTCGGTACCCACGTGCTCCAGAATGCGGGCAAAGGCACGGGTCACGCGCTTGTAGCGGTCGTCGAAAGCCCCGGCGCAGCCCACCCAAAACAGGATTTCGGGCACTTTGCCCTGGGCCGCGAGGTCGGCTACGGTGGGCACGGTCAGCTGGCGCTTAGCGGGGGCAGCAGGGGAGGAGGTCGGGGTCATAAAAATCTATACTACTTATAAATACCTTATTATACAGTCGCCTTCTCAGCTACGTACAGCTCGTCGGCCCAGTTCAGGCGGTCGGAGGGCGAGAAGGCCCAGGGTGCGCCGTTGTTCTCAATATTTGAGAACATGACGTTGAGCGAGTTGGGCGCGGCCGACTCCTCCAGTACCAAAAAGCGGCGCATCTCGATGATGCTCTCCAAGGGGTTGATATTCACGGGGCAGCTCTCGACGCAAGCGTTGCAGGTGGTGCAGGCCCAGAGCTCTTCGGGCGTCACTTTGCCGCGCAGCAGCGTGGCGTTGGCGAGGTCAGTAATTGGCTCGTGCTTGGCTTCCTCTCCATACATATTGGGGTGGAAAATGAGCGGCGAGTTGTATTTCTCCTCCACCCGGTCGCGGGTGTCCATGATGATTTTGCGCGGCGAGAGCAGCTTGCCCGTGAGGTTGGCGGGGCACACCGAGGTGCAGCGCCCGCACTCGGTGCACGAGTACGAGTTCATGAGCGCCGTCCAGGGTAAGTCTTCCACATCCTTGGCCCCAAAAGGCGTGGGCGCGAGCGCCGAGCCATCGGGGTTGGTGGCCGGGGCGGGTACCTCGTAGCTGGGGTCCATCATGGCCTTCACCTCGTGGGTGATGCTCTCGACATTGCTAAACTGCCCTTGCGGCACCAGCCGCGAGTACCATACATTGGGGAATGCGGTGATAATGTGGAAGTGCTTGGAGCTAGGCAGGTAGTTGAGGAACAGTAGGATGCCAGTGATGTGAATCCACCAGCCGGCGCGCTCCAATACTTCCAGCGTGCCTACACTGGTGGCCGGCAGCAGATTAGCCAAAAACTGGCTGACCGGGAACACGCCCGGCAAGTCTTTACCCTCGATTTGGTGCAGCTTGATGTCGGCCGAATTCATGAAGAACAGCGCAGCCATCAGCGCCACCTCGATGTAGAGAATGATGTTGGCGTCGAGCTTGGGCCACATGCGCAGCTCGGGGCCAGTGAAGCGGCGCACGGGCGGATTGTGGTTGCGCCGCCACCAAAAGGCCGCCACCGCAATGATTACCAGCGCAGCCAAAATTTCATTAGTCGCCATGAGCGCGTCGTACACCGGCCCCAAGAAGCTCAGGAAGCGGTGCGTACCAAACAGCCCGTCGATGATGATTTCAATAACCTCGACATTGATAACCAGAAAGCCCACGTACACCACTAGGTGCAACAGGGCCGGCGTGAGCCGCTTAAACATCTTTTGCTGGCCGAAGGCGACGAGCAGCGTTTTGTTGAGGCGCTCGCCGAAGTGGCCGCTCATGTCGCGGTCGCGCCCGACCAGAATATTAGCCCTGATTTTCTGAACCTGCCAGGTAAACAGGCCAAACGCTGCCAGCAGCAGCAGCGCAAAAAGAATGGGTTGCAGCATAGCGGTAAAGGTAAGCCGGCGGGGTGGGATGAGGTTGCAATTTAGTAGGCATGACGACTACTTTAGCGGCTTCCGGCTTTCAGATTTAAAAAAAATATACGCAAAAACTTGCTTCGTAACCATCCTGGCGTACATTTGCACTCCCAAGCCGCGAAAGCAGCCCACGGAAAACCCCGGCAACATAGCTCAGTTGGTAGAGCACAGCACTGAAAATGCTGGTGTCGTTGGTTCGATTCCAACTGTTGCCACATAAAAAAGCCTTTAGCATTGCGCTAGAGGCTTTTTTGTTTTCATAACCTTGTGCGGAATCCACACCTACTGTGCACGCAGCAGCGTGGTGCCTTGTAGCCGCATAGCAGACGGGCTACTTGCGAAAACGCTCGAAAAACTTGCTTTTGCGCTTAATAAATACGTAGCGAATCGAGAAGGCAGTGGGAAAGCGGGCGTAGTCGTCGCTGTTGATTTCGAGGGTGGGCTTGAAGTCGAAGCTGAGCAGGATAGGCAAAAACGCCACCTTATACTCGACGCCCACCATGCCATCAAAGCCGCCAAAATTGCCGGTATCTTTGTTGTGCCCCAAGTGCCCGCCAGCCCCGAAATAGTAGTTGAGGCTAGGTCCCAGAATGCCGAAGTGATATTGGCCCAGCACCGTGCCGCTGTACTCGCGCTCGCGCAGCCCGGCAATACCCTCAATCGTGACCCGTGAGGCCACGCGCTGCTGTAAGGTAATGCCATAATTGCCGCCACCCAGGCGGGCGCCCAGGGCCGTATTGTATTTCTGCGCGGCGGCGGACCCAGCGGCCAGTAGCACAACCAGCCCACTGAGTGTGCCCCGAAAACGTAGATGCATAATGAAGAAAAAGTGAGCCTATGCGCTGCTTACGCAAGTACGGTGCCAACGCGCCACACCGCCAAGTAGTGCGCTGGCGGCGGCCGGGCTACCTTTGCAACGTACAAGATTCTGGCTTTTGCCGTCTTTATTCGGCCACGAACGTTTGTTAGCCGGACCTTTGTCCCGATATTTTACCACCCACTACCCGCTGCGTGTACCTGCATCACGTGGCCGCCTACATTCCGGCGGCCGTTGTTACCAACGAACATTTCACCCGCCTCAACGGGTTGGCTTCCGACTGGATAATTGAGCGCACCGGCATTCGGGAGCGCCGCCGGGCGGCCCCCGGCGAAAATGCCAACACGATGGCCGTGGACGCTACCCGTGCCCTGCTGGCCGAATTGCCAGCCTTCGACCCGGCGGGTATCGACCTCATTGTGGCGGGCACCTATACGCCGCACGATACCATCTATACGGCGGCCCACGCCGTGCAGCGTGACCTGAACATCAACGAGATACCCACGGTGAGTATCTCGTCGGCCTGTTCGTCGCTGCTCAATGCGGTGGAGATTGTGGAAGGCTATTTTGCCATGGGCAAAGCCAGCCGGGCGTTAGTGGTCGTGACCGAGCACAATACCGCTTATAACAACGAGGAAGACACAATTGCGGGCCACCTCTGGGGCGATGGCGCCGCTGCGCTACTCTTCACCAAAGAGCGCCTAGCGGCCGATGACCTCCACGTAGTACAGGTGCTGACCGGGGGCGCCGCACCCATGGGCAAGGCCGACGAGGCCGTGACCCTAAAGCCCGTCGAGAAAGGCATTGTGATGCCTTTTGGGCGCGACGTGTTTCAGCAGGCTTGCACGTACATGACGCGCATTACGCAGCAGCTGCTGGATAAAAATGCGCTGACGGTCAATGAGCTAACGTATTTGATTCCGCACCAGGCCAACCTGCGTATCTCGGCCAACGTGGTAAAGCAGCTTGGTCTCGACCCCGCGCGGGCGGTCAACAACATCGACCGCCTGGGTAACACAGGTTGCGCGGGTTCGGCCATCGGCCTGGCCGAAGTGTGGGCTACCCTAAAAGGCGGCGACAAAGTAATCGTAACCGTCTTTGGCGGCGGCTATTCCTACGGAGCCATGTTGCTGGAAAAGTAGTTGCTAACGGACTTCTTGAAGTAATAGTGGCTTAGCAATTGCTGGTCGTTAATTAATACTTGCCCCATGCTGCCGCCCGCCACTGCTTTTTTGCCCGAAATTACGTACCAGACCAGCCGCGCTAGCGGGCCGGGCGGGCAAAACGTGAACAAGGTGGAAAGCCGGGTAGAGCTACGCTGGAACCTGCTCGCTTCGCAGGTGGTGACTGAAGTGCAAAAGCACTTGCTGCTGGAAAAGCTAGCTCAGCAACTCACGAATGACGGCGACCTGCTAGTAGTGGTCCAAGACGACCGCAGCCAACTGCGCAACAAGGAAATTGCCCTGGCCCGGTTCCACGAACTGCTGCAAAGAAGCGTGCGCCGCCCTAAGCCTCGCCGAGCTACCCGACCCAGCGCTGGTGCCGTTCGCCAGCGCCTAGAGGGCAAAAAGCGCCAAAGCGACAAAAAAGCCAATCGTCGCCGCTTAGATTAGTCGCTTGCGCGGCTAGTCAATACTACCTGCTCGCTGGGCACTGGGTTGCTACCCAGAGGCCGATATAGTAACACGAGCAAGCCCGCGACAGGCAGCAGCGACACCATAAAATCAAGCAGCATTCGGCTGATGCGATAAGCATTTTGGCCGGCCCCCGCCCAACTGGCCAGCAGTAGCAAGAGGTAGACTAGCACTAAGCCGGCATAGCAGCGCCACACCAGCCCCCAGCTACGGCGAGGCAATAGCAGGCGCATTGTACCCAGGCTGGTAACCAAGAAAAAAGCAGTGTAAGCCGCACCCACAGGTAGTGCCAAGTGGCTGACGCCCTCGGGTATAGCACCGGCCGTAGCTCCCGGTAGGCGGTGTATCCAGGTGGGGCCGGTCGCCAGTAGCATATCCCAGCCATGATTGAGTGCACCTAACACCTGATTGCGAAAGATGCTGATGGCAATTAGCACTAGTAGCAGCGCCATGCCAAAGAATGTCTGCGTAGTTGGCCACCACTGCCGGGGTGTTGCTGGCTGGACTAGTAGCGGGCTGGTAGATGCCTCAGCGGTAGCAAAGCCGCCTTGGCGCGTCCAGAGCAGCCACAAGCCGCCTAGTGCGGCGTAGGATACGGCGTTGAAGGCGTAGTGGTGGTCGAACTCAAACGTTTCGGGCGAATATTTGTAGTTGAGCGCTAAGGCAATAATGCGTATAATGTTGAGTAGCCACAGCGCAACAATGCCGAGTGGAATAAACCACAGCCGCCGCCGTGCCGGCCCCGGGTACGCTAACACAAAACCCGCTAGCAAGGCATAAAGTACCAACCCGTCGCACTGCGCTCCCACAAACACCGAAGGGTACCCATTAAGCAGCAGCAACGTCGGTTTAGCAACATCAGTAGTAGCCGCCCAGCCGGCGGCGCGCAGGCCCCACGCGCTGGCAGCGGCTAATTGATGGCACAATATATCGTCGAGTGCGCTACCGCTGCCCAGCCCATAGGCCGAGCCCACAAACCAGATTAAGATAAATACCCCGCAGAGCAGCCCAAAACGCCAGGCTTGGCGGGTAGAAGCAGTAGCAGGAAGAACTGCAAGAGGCGAAGCAGCCATAGAGCGTATAATTTCAATAAAAATAAAACCTTAACAATATATATCCTGCGTAACAGACAAATAATATTCCTTAATTGCTTTAAAGCAGCGTACCGCGCAGCACCAATAGCGCCACGGTGAAGTAGATGATGAGCCCCGTTACATCGACTAGCGTAGCCACGAAAGGGGCCGACGACGTAGCCGGGTCGAGCCCCAACCTGCGCAGAATGAGCGGCAGCATCGAACCCGCAATGCTACCCCACAGCACAATTCCTACGAGCGCTACGCCCACCGTAGTAGCTACCAGCAGCCAGTGAGGGCCATAAATGGGCGTAATGCCTTGCCAGATAGCGATGCGCGCAAAGCCCACCAGCCCGAGAATTAAGCCCAGCATGATACCTCCTAGCAGTTCACGACGTAGCACACGCCACCATTCGCTGAGCGTGAATTCGCCCAAGGCCATAGCCCGAATAATGAGCGAAGTGGCCTGCGAGCCTGAGTTGCCGCCTGAGCTGATAATAAGCGGAATAAACTGCACGAGTACAATGGCTTTCTGCAATTCGCCTTCGAAGAATTGCATGGCTGAGGCCGTCAACAATTCACCTAAAAATAACACGACCAGCCAGCCGGCCCGCTTCTGCACCAGCCGCAGTAGCGGGGTAGTCATGTAAGGCTCGTCGAGGGCTTCGGAACCGCCGAATTTCTGAATGTCCTCGGTGTCTTCTTCTTCCCGGATGCTCAGGATATCGTCCAGCGTCACGATGCCGAGCAAAATACCCTGGTCGGCACTCACCACGGGCAGCGCCCCGCGGTCGTTGCGCCGAAACACGTCGATGGCTTCCTCCTGGTCTTGGTCTACAGTGAGTTGCACAAAGCGGTGGTCCATAATGTCGCGCACCCGGGTGGTAGGGGCGGCCAAGAGAAACTCCCGAATGCGAATGTCGTCGATGAGTACGCCGCGCGCGTCGGTGACGTAAAGCACGTTTAGGGTTTCGGACTGCCCGCCGTGCTGGCGCACGTAATCGAGGCTCTGCTCGATGGTCCAGTTCTCGCGGATAGCGATGTAGTCGGGCGTCATCAGGCGGCCCACTGAGTACTCGGGGTAGCCGAGCAGCTGCAAGGTCACGCGGCGCTCGGGCTCCGAAAGGTTTTGCACCAGCTCGGCCACGAAATTGGCCGGCAGAAACTCCAGCAGCGCCGTGCGGTCATCGGGCGACATCTCGTTGAGGATGTCCGTAATCTTGTCCTGGGCCAGGTTGTCGAGAAAATGCCGCTGTACTTCCAGGTCTAGATACTCAAATACTTCGGTGGCCAGTTTGAGCGGCAGCATCCGGAAAATGATGAGTTGCTCGCGCTCATCTTCCTCCTCAATCAGCTCGACCAGTTCGTTAGGCTGAAAGCCGCGCAGCAGCTTTTTTAGCTTAAAAAATTCGCCCTCCTTAATCAGCGACGTAATTTGGTCTACGGTCTCGGGCGAAGTCATTGGCAGAAGCTGAAGGCGGTGGTGAGTGTTTCGCTAGGCAAAGGGAGGTGCGCCCGGCAAAATTACGGCCAAGCGCCGCCATATACGGCCGTACCCGGCATTTTTGGCGTACTTCGCCCTCCCATCACTTCTCCTTGCCGCTTTGAATCCTGCTCCTGCGCCCGTTGCCGCCCCTGCGCCCCAGGGCACCATTGTGCTCTTGGGCGGCGGGGCCGACGACCTCACGCTGCACCTGCTGGCGGGCTTGCTGCCGCAGCGCACGGCGCCCATTGAGATATTTACCACCGCCACGGCCTCCCGGCCCGATGCCACTTACGCGGCCTATGCCCGCGTTTTTCGGCACCTCGGCTGCCCGCAAGTAGGCCACCTGCAAGTAGATGCCTACCACCCCGCCGACGCGCCCGATACGCTGGACCGGTTGCGGGCGGCGGCGCTGGTCTTCATCACGGGCGGCGACCAGGAGCGCCTTACCGAATACCTGCTGGGCACGCAGTTTCTGGAAATTTTGCGGCAGCGCTGCCAGTCGGATGCCGGCTTCATCGTGGCGGGCACTAGCGCGGGGGCCTCAGCCTTGGGCGGACAAATGCTGGTGGCGGGCCGAGGCTGGCGCAGCCTGCTGGGCGGCGGCATCGACGTAATTCCGGGCCTGGGCATCCTGCCCGAACTATTGATTGACCAGCACTTTATCGAGCGCAGCCGCTACCCCCGCCTGATGCACGCCGTGCTGGCCCACCCCGCGCTACTCGGCATCGGCCTGAGCGAGGAAACGGGCTTATTACTACGCCCCAATCAACCTGCCGAAGTATTTGGTACCGAGGTCGTCTTCGTAGTCGATGCCCGGCACTCGGCGACTACCAACTACGCCACGCTGGCCGAGGGGCAGCCCCTCAGCGCCCGCGGCCTCCGTGTAGACCTGCTGGTGGCGGGCGACACGTTGGTGAATGAGTAAATTGCGAAGGAGTGAATTAGTCTGAATAATTCCTTGCTTCGCAATTCACTCATTCACCGACTCGCTCATTGTAAGAAGCCGCGGGCACCAAACCGGGATATATTTGCGTTTGGGCGGACGACTACATTTTACTGGTGTGCTACTTATGCTACGCGTTGAGTCTCGATGGGCTGTTTTGGGGATACTACTGCTGCTGGCGGGCGCCTGCACCCGCAAAACCGTCTCTTTTAGCTCGCGTCTCGATGAGCCGATGGCGGGCGCGGGCGCATCCGGCGACAGCCTCACTACTACCAAGAAGAAAAACCCCAAGCTGAGCATTGCGGGCCGCAAGGCGGTAATCAGCAAGGAGGAGGAAAAAAAGGCGAAAGAGGAAGAGAAGGCCGCGCAGCGCAAGCCCAATCAAAAAAAGAAAATCTTCCTGGGGCAGCGCATCAAGCGGGGCTATTTCAAAACGGGTACGGGCAAAAATCAGGTCGTTACCATCTTTTATTACCTCAAGACCTTCAAGCAGCCCAGCGCGATGGCGCCGGCCGTGTACTACTTCAACCCCAAAAAGAAGAAGATTTTCGCCGCCAATGGCGAGCTGGACCCCGCCGCCGACAAGGTGCTGCACGGCCCCTTCAAGCGAATGGTTAACAACCAGGTGATTGAGCAGGGCTACTACGCCATGGGCACCAAGCACTTGCGCTGGGAGAAGTATGATAATAAGGGCGGCCTCACGGCCAAAACCCACTTTGAAATGGGCTTCCCGCGCGATGCTAATATCAGCTACTACGACGGGGCAAACACCATGATAAAAGAGGTGGTGCCCTACGTAAACGGCAAGCTGGAAGGCGATTACGTGAAATACACCGCCGATGGCAAGCGTGAGTGGATAGGCCACTTCGAGAATGGCCACCGGGTAGGGGAGTGGACCAACTACTGGGACTACAAAGGCTACCGCCACTACGTATTTCAGTACGGCGAAAGCGGCTACGAGCCCGAAGTAGCTGAGCCCGAACTAATTCGGGAATACAGTCACGGCGGCTCCCCGATTTATGACAAAGAGAAAAAGCTCGACAAACGCGACGACGCCGACCCCGACGCCACCAAAAACGACCCGCGCCGCCCCGGCAGCCACGGCGCCCCTGCCCCAAAAGCCCCCGTGCGCAAGCCCGTTGACCGCCGCCCCGGCTACCACCCCAAAGCCCCAGCCACGCCGCCCGCTGTGCCAGCTACGCCGGCTAATGGGTAATTGAGTGAGGAAGTGAGGAGGTTATTGGGTGAGAAGGTGATGGGGTTAGGAGGTAAAAAGAATGCCGCAGGACCCTTCTTACCTCCTAACCCCATCACCTTCTCACCCAATAACCTTCTTACCTAATAAAAGGCATCCTCAAACGCTTCGATGCGGAAGCCTTGGCTAAGCTGCGTGATGGCTAGGATGTCGAAGCGGATGTCGCCGCGCCAATCCAGCTCTTCCTGCAAGTGCGTGGCGGCCAGCCGAAATAACTCCTTTTTGCGGGCCGAAACGAAGGTTTCAGGTTGGCCATATTGGCTGCCCGAGCGGGTTTTTACTTCTATAAATACCAGCAGCTCTTGGCCGCGCTGGGCTATTATGTCTACTTCAGCGCGGCCGTGGCGGTAGCCCTGCGCCCGGATAGTGTAGCCCGCCTGCCGGTAGAAATCGGCGGCGGCGGCCTCGCCGGCCTGGCCTAGCTCGTGGGCAAAATAGGGCATAGGAAGCAGGAGGGGAGAGGAGCGCCCGGTGGCCGGCGGCAGGGGCGCAAGCTAAAGCCTACGGCGCGAAGTACCTTTGTGGAAATATTGTCCGTGCTATCTATCCATCCTTTGCCTTTAGACGCTATGGAAGTTTATTCGTCCTGCGTGGCCCCCGCTGGCCCGAGCGCGCCAGAGCTAACCAGCCCGCCGCCCGCCGCTCGCAACCAAGAGCTGCTTGTACAACGCCTGGGCCTGGTGCCCTACGTACCCACTTGGGACTTGCAGGAGCAATTGCTAGCTGATACACTGGCTATTAAGGCGGCCAACCGCCAGGCGGAAACTACGGGCGAGCCCTCGCAGCCCACGCCCAACCACCTGCTTTTTTGCCAGCACCCACCCACCTACACGCTGGGCAAGAGCGGCAAGCCCGAGCACCTGCTGCTCGATGAGGCTGCGCTAGCGGCCCACGGCGCCACGTTTCACCGCATCAATCGTGGGGGCGACATCACGTTTCACGGGCCGGGGCAACTGGTGGCTTACCCGTTGCTCGACCTCGACAATTTTCGCGCGGACATTCACTGGTATCTGCGGGCACTTGAAGAAGCCGTAATCGCTACGCTGGCCGAATACGGGCTGCGGGCCGGCCGCATTGCGGGCCTCACCGGGGTGTGGCTCGATTGGGAAGCAGGTGCGGCCAACCCGCGCAAAATCTGCGCGATGGGTGTGCGGTGCAGCCGCTGGGTTACGCTGCACGGCCTGGCCCTCAACGTGAATACCGACCTCAGCTACTTCGGCTACATTGTGCCTTGCGGCATCACCGACAAAGCCGTAACCTCGATGCAGGCCGAGCTAGGGCACGCCGTGGCTATTGAGGAAGTGCAGGAATACCTGCTGGCGCACCTGCAAACGCAGCTTGCCAGCTAAGGCGCGCCGCAACACCATCCTCGCAAAAACTTTTCTACTCCTTTTCTATTGCTGCGCGCATTCTATTCTTCGCCAGCTATTTATGAAGCAAGATATTCCCTTTGAGCCCGTTGTGGGCGTGTCAATCGCCATTGTGCCCGACACTGATGCTCCCTTTAGCGAAGGCAGCCAGCCTACGTGGCAAGTGTTTCTGCTCAATAGCAATGACTTTGCACTCGAAAACGTCATCATCGCCTCCGATGGCTACGGCAACCAGCCCGATGGGCAAGCCGTGCGCACCTCCACGCTGCGCTACCATTTTCCCGAAATCGGCCCGCATTCGGCTACCCCCATCGAGCTGATTGCCCCCGCCGTGTTTCACCTCACCAACCAGTATTGGGTGAGCTATTACCGCGACCGCCAGATTTTCGACCGCAAGTTTTTGTTTGTTCCCGATTCCATCGTGCCCGACAACTTGAGCCGGCTAGAGCTGCTAGATGGCCGGGCCGGCGTATTACACGGCTAGGCGGCTGTATTATTATTGACTATCAGGCTATTGGGTTGCCTGCGTCATCCTATCGATTTTGCGCTATGAACCATACATTTAGCATTTATCTAGGCTTGTCGGCCCTGTGGGCGCTGCTGGTCGCCATGTTCGCGGTGCCCTCCATCGTGTTCATCGCGCACCTCAAAAACCTGCTCGATACCCCCAACGGGCGCACCGTGCACAAGTCGCTCACGCCGCGCCTGGGCGGCGTGGCCGTGTTTGCAGGCTTTATGTCGGCGCTCACCATCTTCGCCCCGCTCACCAATGGCGTGCAGCAACTCTTGGCCGGGTGCATCATCCTATTCTTTGTGGGCCTGAAAGACGACCTGGTGACCATTTCGGTGGCCAAGAAATTCGTGGGCCAACTGCTGGCTACCGGCGTAGTGATGATAATGGCCGATGTGCGCATCACAAGTTTTCAGGGTATTTTGGGTATTGAAGCCCTGCCGCCCGGCCTCAGCTATGGCTTCACGTTCGTCGTTATTGTGGGTATTACCAACGCCATCAACCTAATCGACGGCCTCGACGGCCTGGCGGGCACGATAGTGCTGATTATCAGCAGCACGTTTGGCTATTATTTCTTCCGCTACGGGGGCGGAGCATTCAGCAACTACTCCTTCGTAGCCGTGTGCCTAATTGGCGGTATGTTAGGCTTTTTGCGCTACAACTTCCACAAGGCCAGTGTGTTTATGGGCGATACCGGCTCGCTCGTCTGCGGGTTTATCGTGTCGATACTGGCTATCGAGTTTATTGAGATGGGTAATAGCATTGGGCAGCCCTTCGGCAATACGGCCCCGGCCGTTACGCTGGGCATCCTGTTTGTGCCGCTATTTGATACGCTACGCGTATTCTCTTTGCGCATGCTGGCCGGCAAGTCGCCGTTTATCCCCGACAAGAACCACGTACACCACCGTATTATGGCACTGGGTTTCTCGCAAATAAGCACTGTGCTGCTGCTGGGCCTTCTCAACACGGTCGTGATTCTCTTCGTCATCAATTTCGCCTACCTGGGCAACCTGATATTGATTGGCGTACTGCTGGCTTTTGGGGTGCTGCTGAGTGTTTTCCTGGGCGTGTACCAAAGCCGCCTGGCCCGGCGCCAGGTAGCATCTTCGTAGTCATGAAGGCCTTATACGCGCATAGCGTAAGGCAGCTAGGGTGCCTGCTGGCCAGCCTGCTCATGGGCCTGATTTTGGCCCGGCCCGCGCCGGCGGCTGAGTACCGCCCCCTGCCGCCGGCCCCGGCCCCTGGCTTATCGGCCGACAACTGGCTGCTGCACGATGCGACCCGCAATCGCCTCATTCTGTACCTGCCGGGCTACCATGCCCCGGCGCACGCCTACTACCAGTGGGTGCGCCTGCGGGCGGGCCAGCCGTTGCGGGTTTCATTCGCCGCCCAGCCCGGCTTAAGTATCTTTGTTGATAATAGGTTGATAATGAGGGCTGGCAAAGCCCGCTCCTATATTGTGGACTTGTCCAAAAACCTGCCTCGCCAGGCGGCTCCCATGCACTTGCTGGCCGTGTGGCAGCCCGATGGCTACCCGGCGCTGGGCTCGTTTTCGGTAGTAGCGCCTGCGGCCGAGGCCACCAGCAAGGAGGAGATGCCCGCCGCCAGTGTGCCCCGCGCTATTCCTGCGCCCGCTCGTCTTCAGCTCGGCACGCTGCAAAGCCAGTCGCTGCTGCTGGGGCTGCTGTTGGTGGGACTGCTCTACGGGGCCGTGCGCAGTGCCTACCCGGCTGGCCTAGCCAGCGTGCTGCAAGTGAGCGACGTATTCGGCGCCACGAGCAACCCGCAAAGCTTCTTAGTGCGCCCGGCCTTTACGCTGCTCAACCTGGTGCTGGTGCTGCTTTTTTCCCTATCGCTGGCGTTGCTGCTCACCGCGCTGCACACCGATTTTAGCAGTTTGCCGCTAGTCAACCAATTACTTAAAGTGCCCGAAGCGGCTACGCTTTCTAAAATTGGCCTTTATACAGGACTTATTCTGGGCTTTATTATCGGCAAATTTTTGCTGGTTGAAGGGCTTAGCTACGTCTTCGATTTGCGGCCGCTCGCCATGGTGCATTACCGCGAGTTTTTACGTACTACGCTCGTAATGGGGCTACTAGTGCCAGTAGCCTTGTTCTTATTTTTGAGCCTGAACGCTTACTGGCCCCCGATTGTTGGCATAGCCAACGGCTTCGTGCTGGTGCTGCTAAGCGTTACCGTGCTCCGGGTGGCCCAAACCCTGCACCAACGGGCTTCGCTGCTTAATCTTCATTTGTTCGCGTACCTTTGTGCTACCGAAATACTGCCCCTGGCGGTGTTACTTAAGCTCATTGTCTTTACGTCTCCTCTCTAATATAGCGGGGGCGACCCAGCCTACTTAGTCTATCGCCCTAGCGTTACCCTTATCTTACTTATGGCCGAGAGCGCAGCACAACCGGGTCAGGACCGGCACGCCCAGCCCATCCGCAGTATTCTGGTTACCCAGCCCAAGCCCGCCACCGACGTATCGCCTTACTCGCCACTGGCCGAGAAGTACGGTATCCGAGTCGATTTCCGCGAGTTTATTGACGTGCAAGGAGTTCCGTATAAGGAATTCCGGAAGGAGAAAATCAATATTCTGGAGTACTCCGCCGTCATCTTCACCAGCCGCAATGCCGTCGACCACTTCTTCCGCATTTGCCAGGAAGCGAAGCTCGAAATGCCGGCTGAAATGAAGTATTTCTGCATTTCGGACCAGACGGCCAACTACTTGCAGAAGTACATCGTGCTGCGCAAGCGCAAGCTGTTTGTCGGCCTGCGCACGGCCGCCGACTTGTTCGAAGTTATCAAAAAGCATAAAGGCGAGAAGTTCCTTTATCCTTGCTCCGACATTCGGAAGGACGACCTACCCGAATTTATGCGGGCTAACAGCCTCAAGTTCACGGAGGCGGTTATTTATCGTACCGTCGCCAGCGACCTCTCCGATTTGTCGGATGTGAAGTACGATTGCCTGGCTTTTTTTAGTCCTTCCGGCATTAGCTCACTTTTCGTTAATTTCCCCGACTTTGTGCAGGATGGAACCCGTATCGCGGCCTTTGGCCCGACCACGGCCAAAGCTGTACGGGACGCCGGGCTCATTCTTGATATTGAGGCACCTATGCCCAATGCCCCATCCATGACGGGTGCTATTGAGGCGTATATCCGCCAGCACGCCCTGGCCACCAAAGCTGGAGCAGACAAACCCAAGGGCAGCAGCTAGAAAGGTGCTTGTTGAGGTACTGAAGCAAGAAAAATCAGCCTAAATAGTAGATAGCGCTTCGCGTAGCCACTGTTTAGTACTTACATTTGGAAGCAGGATTCATCCTATTTTTGGATATTCTCCTACTCGCCTTATCATCTTCTCAGTTCTTTCTTGCACCTCATATGAAGGGAAATGTACTTGTTCCTTTGCTGCTGTTGGCAGCTGCCGGCACCGCTTCAGCGCAGCAGCAGCCACAGTTCACGCACTACGGTTTCAACGGTATGTATCTAAACCCGGCTTATGCCGGGATTAAAGGACAAACAGAAGTTACTCTGATTGGTCGCTACCAGTACCTCAACTTGAGCAACACGCAGGGCGATGCCACTGGCTCGCCCCGCACCGGGATGGCCTCCGTGTCCATCCCAATCCGTGCCCTCAGCGGTGGCTTGGGCGCGGTAGTTTATTATGATAGAATTGCCGAGTCGAAAGTGACCAACGCGGCACTTTCGTACTCGCAGCATATTAACCTGGGTAATGGCCGGCTGGGCATTGGCATCCAGGGTACGTATACGTATCTGAGCAAAGGCTCCTATAAGTATATCGACGCCAACGACCCCTATGTGCCCGAAAATGGCTCGGATAGGAAGTTTGACGCGGGTGCCGGTTTGTGGTACGAATCGCCCAAGTTTTACGCTGGCTTGAGCGCCAACAATCTCTTCCGGAGCACCTACACGCTGCAAAGCGCCCGCCGCGATGCCAACGGCAACATAATTGGCTACCAGAATACTTCGCGGTCGCTCGGTGAAAACCACGCCTACTTTACGGCTGGCTATAATATTGAGGCGTCCTCTAGCGTTACCGTCACACCTACCGTACTCATAAAATCGGTATTGCCGGGGAATTACGATGCGGTGAGTAAGTACGACAACGAAAAGAACTACTCATTTGAGGGCGGCGTGCGCGCCACCTTCAACGACCAATTTTGGGCCGGCGTAAATTACCGTTACCAGGAATCCTTCGCAGGTTTGCTGGGTTACGGGTTTGGGGCCGATAACCGCTATCGCATCGGCTACGCATTCGACTTTATCGCCTTCAATCAGGCAGCCCGGGCTTTCAGCTCGCACGAAATCATGCTCTCTTTGCGCTTGCCTAAGGCTGGCCCAATTACGCGTCCGGCAATTCGTACCCCTCGCTACAGCTTTTAATCCTATTTTAGAGTTGAGCTAAGCGGCATGAGTAAATTTGCGAAGAAATAATATTTCTTTCTAAAAAGGCCCTTTTTGGCATCGCTAGAGCAGTTTCGGTATTTTGTGGTATAAATATTAGGGTATGCGTGCTCTGGTGATATTGCAAAGCGACTTGAAATAGTGTAGATTTGCCTAGCGATAAAATATGCCTAGCTAACTCCTGGATATACAATTAGTCTTCTCTCTATTATGAAAAAGCTTTTAGCCTTGCCCCTTCTGGCCCTTTCTGGGTTATTTATGGGTGGCTGTTTTACCAAAGACTACCAGGGTGACCTGGTGGGTGCGGAAGACCGGCCGATATTCAACCCGCAAGACGTACCCTTTGGGATGGTGCCTTGCCCCGGTGGTACGTTCCACATGGGCCAGACTGACCAGGACATTTCGGCTTCGATGGTGAACATGAACAAGCAGGTAACCATCGCCGGCTTTTACATGGACGAAACCGAAATCACGAACAACGAATATCGTCAGTTCGTGAACGCCATCATGCAGGACTCGGTAGAAGCTTTGGGCGAAGATTACATCAAGACGGAGCTATACCCAGATACTACGGTGTGGGTGCGCGACTTCACCTACCACATGGGTGACCCGCTGCTTGAGTATTACTACTCGCACCCGGCATTTGACGATTACCCAGTAGTTGGTGTTGACTGGTTTGCCGCTAAGTACTTCTGCAACTGGCGTAGCAAACTCAAGAATGCCAACAACGAGGAGCGTGGCGAAGCGCCCCTGCCGAACTTCCGCCTGCCCTCCGAGGCTGAGTGGGAGTACGCCGCTCGCGGTGGTCGTGAAGGCGTAACGTTCCCATGGGGCGGCCCTTATGTCCGCAATACTCGTGGCTGCATGCTGGCCAACTTCAAGCCGGGCCGTGGCGACTACGCTGCCGATGGCTTTGCTTACACGTCGGAAGTAGGCTCTTACTTCCCCAACGATTTCGGCCTGTATGACATGGCCGGTAACGTGTCGGAGTGGTGCGACGATGCTTACATGGAAGCTTCCGTGCCGATTGTGTGGGATTTGAACCCCACTAACCCTGACGATAACGAACCCCGCAAAGTAGTGCGCGGTGGCTCCTGGAAAGACATCCAGTACTTCCTCGAAACTGGCACTCGCAACTTCGAATACCAGGATTCCTCACGGTCTTACATCGGCTTCCGTTGCTCCATGATTCAGATTGGCATGGGCACTAATCGCGGCCTCAACCGCTAACAATTTCCAATAGTCCAATTCATCAATTTTCACACCAACCCTAAGTACTTCTAATTCAAGATGGCTGTCAAGAAGAATGTCCTGTACGATGTTATTATGCCCAAAATCTACGGCATCGGTGCTGCTGTAGTAATTGTAGGCGCTCTATTTAAAATTCAGCACTTACCCGGTGCTGGTCCTATGCTTACCATTGGTCTGCTGACGGAAGCTGTTATCTTCTTCCTGAGCGCATTCCAGCCCCACCAGGCCGAAACGGACTGGGCACTAGTTTATCCTGAACTGAGCGAAGGCTACGACCCTTCGACCAACGATAATCGTTTCCGCGATGCCAAAACTCCGGCCCCCAATGGCCTGACCGGCAAGCTGGACGATATGCTGAAAAACGCTAATGTAACCCCCGAAGCCCTCACTAACCTGGGCCAGGGCCTGAACCGCCTCAGCGCTACTACCGCTCAGCTGGGCCAGCTCGGCGAGGCTACCAATGTGACCGACGACTACACGAAGAAAGTGCGTGCCGCTGCCCAGTCGCTGGAGCGCATCAATGAGTCGTATGCTAACACGGTAGAAGCTGTTTCGGCCATGTCGAACGCTACCAACGATGCCAAAGAGTATCACCTGCAAGTGCAGAACGTAACCAAAAACCTGGGCGCGCTGAACGCAGTGTACGAAATGGAGTTGCAGGATGCTAACACGCACCTGAAGTCGATGAACCAGTTCTACGGTACGCTCGGCAAAGCCATGGAGAACATGATTCAGGCTGGCAAAGACACCGAGAACATGCAGCACCAAGTTGCTGACTTGACCACCAACCTGTCGTCGCTCAACCGCGTGTACGGCAACATGCTCAACGCTATGCGCGCTGGCAGCGCTGCTTAGTAAATCGTTGACTAGCGTTTCTTCTTAACTATAGCAACACGTATATAATGGCAGGCGGAAAAGAAACACCGCGGCAGAAGATGATTGGCATGATGTATCTCGTGCTAACCGCTCTTCTGGCGCTTCAAGTCCAGTCGGCTGTAATTCTGAAGTTTAAGTTCATTGACGACAGCTTGCTGAGCGTGAACGACAAGACTTCTGGTTCAGCTGATAATACAATCAAGGGTATCCAAGCAGCGGTTGTCAAGGATGGCAATACGGCTAAGGATAAGGCTATTTTGGCCCAAAGCGAAGAAATTCGTCAGAAGACAAAGGAAACCATTGCTTATCTGCGTGAAGTGCGTGATAAACTTGTAGTGGCTGGGGGCAACCCTAAAGGCTCTACTGAATACAAGGATATCAATGCCGAAGATGTTGTTGCCACAACCATGATTGGTTCGGGCGACAAAAAGAACGGCCTGGGCTATCCGCTGAAGAATAAGCTAAATGAGTATTCGAGCTATATCGGGCAGTTCGTTCCCGGTGCCAAACAATTGGCACTTGACGGCAAAGACGATGTTCGCGTAACTACTGCTAAGGACCAGACCACGAAGGAGCAGAAATCTAAGGACTTCGCTCAACTGAACTTTGAGTCTACTCCGCTGGCAGCCGCTTTGGCTACGCTTTCGCAGAAAGAAACTGAAGTTCTGAAGCTGGAAGCTGACGCCCTGTCGGCCCAAGCTCAGAAAGTAGGTGCTACAGTAATGGTGTTCGACAAACTAGGGGCTTTCGCCTCGGCTGAATCGCAGACTGTAGCTGCTGGTACCAAGTACAAAGCAGAGTTGTTCCTGACGGCTTCAGCCTCGAATATCCGCCCCACAATGACCTACAATGGTTCACCACTTTCGGTAGGCCCTGATGGTCATGGTAAGGTAGAGTTCACGGCTCGTCCAGGTGCTTTCGACCAAGCTGGCAACGCCAAGGCTTCGTGGACGGGTACTATTCGCCTCAACCAAGCTGGCCGCGACACTACCTTTAAAGTAACGGTGCCTTACGTAGTGACCAAGCCAGTAATGCAGATTCAGTCGGCTTCGGTGCAGGCGCTGTATTATGAGTGCGGTAACAAATTGAGCGTACAGGTACCTGCCCTTGGTGCCCAGTACCAGCCTAGCTTTAGCGGCTCGGGTGCTTCGTTCATCACTGGCCAAAAAGGTGAGGTAACGATTGTGCCCAGCGCCCGTGAGGTAACGCTGAATGTGAGCAGCGGGGGCAACCCCATCGGCTCGCAGGCTTTCAAAGTGCGTCCTATCCCGTTGCCTACTATCAAAGGCTACGTAGGTAGCACCGATATTGAGGACAAGCGTGGTATCTCGGTAAGCCAACTGCGTACCATGACGATGCGTGCTATTCCCGACCCCGGCTTTGCCACCTTCCTGCCCGACGATGCACGTTTCCGTGTATCGGGCTTCGAAGTAACGCTGGCTCGTGGTAAGCGCCCCGTATTGCCAACGATATCTGTTAACGGCCCTCAGGGCGATATCAGCGCATTGTCTAACGCTGCTCGGGCTGACGACCGCCTCTTCGTAGAAGTAAAAGGCGTCCAGCGTCAAAACTTCCAAGGTAAAGTATCGCCTGTGAACGTTAGCCGCACCTTCACCGTTTCGGTGCAATAAGTAAGTAAACCTGCCGTTACTATATCAACCTCTATTTCTTATGACCCGCTATTTTAAATTTCCGCTGGTGCTTTCGGCTTTGACCGTATCGCTGGCTGCCCACGCGCAAGAACAAGCCGCCGCTACCGCTACCACGGGCGCTGTCCGACCCATTCCGGTGTCTGACCAGATGTTTCGCAAAACCATTTGGCGGGCTATCGACTTGCGCGAAAAGCAGAACAAGCCGATGTTTTCGGATGGTAAGGAAATAAGCAAGGTCATTATTGATGCCGTGAAGCGTGGCGAACTGCAGGCGTATAAAAACGACTCGGTAACCTCGACGCTCAATGCCAAAGAAATGTCGGCAAATATGTCGTTTCCTATCGAAGCACCGATATCGGTGGACGCAGGAGACGATTGGGGTGGTTCGTCGGCGCCTAAGAGCACCGCAAAAGCAAAGCCTGCTGATGATGGTTGGGGCTCACCAGCGCCCGCTGCCAAAAAGCCTACTACTAAGCGGGAAGCTGTACGGGATGCTAATGGGAAAATAGTGAAGAAGAATGGAAAAATTGTTTATAGAACGGTGCCTATTACTTCAGTAGCTTCAAAGCCTGCGCCCGAGCCCAAGACTACGGACGAGTATCGCGCCAAGGACATCTACCAGATGGAGTTGACCGAGGAGATGATATTCGACAAGAAGCGCTCGCGGATGTATCACCAGATTAAGACCATTTCGCTGAAATTGCCTTCTACGCTGAAGGACAACGTGTCGGGTCTGGAGAAGAACATTGCGACCTTTAAGTACGCTGACTTGGTTAAGGTATTCCGCAATAATCCGCAAACGGCTATCTGGTTCAACGCGCAGAACGATGCGCAGCACAAGAACCTCGCCGATGCGTTTGAACTGTGGTTGTTCAACTCGTACATCACCAAGGTATCGAACCCAGCCGGCGACGACCTTGCCAGCCAGTACGGCGGCGAGCGCGAAGGCCTGCTGGCCGCCCAGCAGACGGCAGCGGACCTGATTGAGTATGAGTACAACCTGTGGTCTTTCTAGACCGCAGATTCAAACGGATTTTTAGGATTTAACGGATACGGAGCTTCGCTCCTGGCTATTAAATGAAAACGCCCCGGCTGATTGGCCGGGGCGTTTTTTTGTTATTACTACTTTACGGTTAATGTATGAGATTAGCTCTTGGTCGAAGCTTCTTGTGCCTCTTCTTGCTGATTGAAATAGGTGAGAAGTACATTGGCTTTGGCCTTGCCTACTTCGGCTTCCAGTTGTGCTTGGGTGAGCTCTTTTATCTTTTTGACCGACTTGAATTTATTCAGGAGCTTATCAGCTGTTACGGGACCGAGGCCTTTTACGTCGGTTAGCTCTGTTTTTAGGGTAGCGTCGTCGCGGGTTTTGCGGTGGAAGGTGATGCCGAAGCGGTGTACCTCGTCGCGCATGCGCTGAAACAGGCGCAGGCTTTCGCTCTTCTTGTCGATGTAGAGAGGCAGCGGGTCGTTGGGAACGTAGATTTCTTCAAGGCGCTTGGCGATGCCGATGATGGCCATTTGGCCCCATAGGTTGAGGTCTTTTATGGCCTTCACAGCCATACTGAGCTGGCCCTTGCCGCCATCTACAATGACGAGTTGGGGTAGGCTGGCCCCCTCGTCTACGAGGCGGCGGTAGCGGCGCGTGACTACCTCGTACATCGTGTCGAAGTCGTTGGGGCCGACTACCGTTTTTACGTGGTAGTGGCGGTAGTCCTTTTTGCTGGGCTTGGCATTGCGGAAGCACACCATGGCCGACACGGGGTTATCACCCTGAAAGTTGGAGTTGTCGAAGCATTCGATGTGCTTGGGAAGCTCGGTCAGGCGCAGGTCTTTTTTGATTTGCTCCATAATGCGCACCTCGTTCACATCCTTGCTCTTCTCGTTCATGCTCTCCTTTTCCTTGCGTAGGTAAAGCACGTTTTTGATGCTCAACTCCAAGAGCTTGCGCTTATCCCCAATTTGGGGCTGCGTGATGGCCACGCCGGGCAGCGGCAGGTCGCCGACGGGTACGTTAGTGAGGATTTCCCGCGCTTCGCTTTCAAACTCCTGGCGGAGCTGCATGATGAGCGGAGCCAGGATTTCGCCATCGCTCTCGTCCAGCTTTTTGGTCAACTCCAGGTTTTGGGTGAGGATGATGCTGCCGTTCATCACCTTGAAGTAATTGACGAAAGCTGCCTTTTCGTTGGAAGCTATGCTGAACACGTCGATATTGGTCAGTGTGTCGCTCACGATGGTGCTCTTGGCCTGGAAGGCGTCGAGCTTGTCGAGCTTTTGCTTGAACTGGTGGGCTAGCTCGTACTGCATATCCTGGGCGGCGGCCGTCATCTTCTCGCGGAAATACTGCTTGGGCAGGCGTAGGTCGCCGCCCAGTATCTGGCGGATTTGCTGGATATACTGGGCGTAGGTAGCCTCGTCTTCCTTAGCTTCGCAGGGGCCTTTGCAGTTGCCGATGTGGTATTCTAGGCAGACTTTAAACTTGCCCGCCGCCACGTTTTCAGGGCTCAGGTTGTAATTGCAGGTGCGCAGCGGGTACAGAGCCCGAATCAGCTCTAGTAGCACGTTAAGCGCGCCTTGGTGGGCGTAGGGGCCAAAATACTGCCCATCGCCGGGCTGCTTGTTGCGGGTCGGGATGAGGCGCGGAAACCGCTCCTTGGTCAGCAGCAGGTACGGGTACGTCTTGCCATCCTTAAGCAGAATATTGTACTTGGGCTGGTACTGCTTGATGAGGTTATTCTCGAGCAAAAAGGCATCCGACTCCGAGTTCACGATGGTGAATTCGATGCGCTTGATGTTCTTGACCAGTTGCTGCGTCTTCTTATTATGGTCTTGCTTGGTGAAGTACGACGAGACACGCTTGCGCAAGTCTACGGCTTTACCCACGTAGATAATGCCTTCCTCATCGAAGTAACGGTACACGCCGGGTTGGTGCGGCAGGCGATTTATTTGCTCTTGTATTTCAGGCTTAGCTGCCATAACCACAGAATTGACCGCAGATTCAAACGGATTTTTAGGATTTAACGGATACGCCTGCTAAAGCAGGCTGACTGGCTTTTAGGCATGGGTAGAACACCGAACGGCGGGTAAAAGTAGCCGTTTGGTGTTACACAGGTAGTAAAGACTAATGGTCAGTCGCTCCTCGCTCTTATACTCAATCCAAGTAATACAAGGTTGAAGAGCAACTGACCACCCCACGTCTAAAAGCCAGTCAGCCCGCCGCAGGTGGGCGTATCCGTTAAATCCTAAAAATTCGTTTGAATCTGCGGTCCTAGATGTCCTTATCGTCCAAGGCGTCGGTGGTGGGCTGGGCCATCTTTTGGTCGGCCGGAATGGTATCGCGCTGCGCGCCCGAGTATTTCGAGCAGTCGAGCTCGATGGTGAGCGGCTTGCTGGGCAGCGGGAAAGGTTTTGTGTCGAAGTCGATGTTTTTATTGGCGTACACCTTCTTGATAAAGATGCCGTAGAGCGGCAGCGCCAGGCGCGCGCCCTGCCCATTGTAGCCCGAGCGGAAGTGAATGCTGCGGTCTTCGCCGCCTACCCACATGCCGCACACGAGGTTGGGCGTGATGCCCATAAACCAGGCATCCGAGTAGTTGGATGTAGTGCCGGTTTTGGCCCCAATCTCAAATGGAAACTTGAAGCCCGTGTGCAGAATAGTGCTGGTGCCCCCGCGCTCGGTAGTGCTGGCTTGCAGCATATTCGTCATCACGTAGGCCGTTTCCTCGCTCAACACCTCCCTGGTGCGGGGCACAAATTCGCGCAGCACGTTGCGGTTCTTGTCCTCGATGCGCGTCACCATGATGGGCGAGGTCCAGACGCCTTTATTCACGAAGGTGCCGTAGGCGCCGCACAGCTCAAAAATGCTGCAATCGGAGGCCCCGAAGCCCACGGCCGGCACCGGGTCGATGGGCGAGGTGATGCCCATGCGCTTGGCATAGTCGGCAATGGTTTCGGGCGTAAGCTGATACACCAGCCACGCCGTAATCGAGTTCATGGAGCGGGCCAGCGCCTGCCGCAGCGTGAAGACGCGGCCCGAAAAGCCGCCCTCAAAGTTGCGCGGCGTGTAGGCCGGGCGGCCCGCCACCCCCGGAAACGTAGTGGCCACGTCGGGGCGCGGAAAGCATGGTACGTAGCCCGCGTCGATGGCCGCCGTGTACACAATGGGCTTGAACGTGGAGCCCGGCTGGCGCTTGCCCTGCCGCACGTGGTCAAACTTAAAGAACTTGTAGTTTGGCCCACCTACCCAAGCCTTAATTTGGCCATTGAGCGGGTTTACGGCCATGAAACCGGCCCGCAGGTAGCGCTTGTAGTAATCGAGCGAATCCATCGGCGACAGCAACATTTCCTTCTCGCCCTGCCACGTGAATACTGGCATCTTGTACTTCTTGCGCAGGTAGTAGTTCACCGAGTCCTTGTTGCCGTCGTGCTGCGCCATCAGCGACTTGTAGCGCTGGGTGCGGCGCATGGCCGTAGCCAGGAAATTGGGGATAACCCGGCCGTTCTCATCGCGCCAGGGCAGTTGGCCTTTCCACTGCGCTGAAAACGCCTTTTGCTGCAAGGCCAGGTGTTCGGTCACGGCCTGCTCGGCGGCGGCTTGCATCCGCGAGTCGATGGTAGTGTAGATTTTCAGGCCGTCGGAATACAGGTCGTGGTCGGTTTCGCGGGCCCAGCTTTGGAGGTATTTGGCCACCTCGGTGCGGAAATAAGGTGCCAAGCCCTGCGTAGGGTTCTCGACGCTGTAGTGCAGCACGATGGCCTGCGCGGTATCTTTTTGCAGCTCATCGGCCGGCAGGTAGCCGTACTTGTTCATCTGTTGCAGCACCCAGTTGCGGCGGCGCTTCGAGCGCACCGGGTGCAGGGCCGGGCTAAAGCGCGACGGCGCATTCACGATACCCACCAGCGTGGCGGCCTCGGGCGTGGTTAGGTCCTTGGGCTTTTTGTTGAAAAACGTTTTGGCCGCCGTGTTGATACCGTAGGCGTTGGAGCCAAAATCGACGGTATTCAGGTACATGCGCATGATTTCGCGCTTGGTGTAGTTGCGCTCCAACCGGATGGCGAGCAGCCATTCCTTGGTTTTGGTGATGAGCAGGCCCAATTTGCCTTCGCCATTGAGCTTGCCATCGTTGAGGTTGCTGGCCTCGCCGGGGCGCGTGCGAAACAGCACTTTGGCTACCTGCTGGCTCAGGGTAGAGCCGCCGCCGGCCCGGCCCAGGCCCGCTACGGCCCGCATAATGCTCTTGAAGTCGATGCCCGAATGCTGCTCAAAACGCACGTCTTCGGTGGCTACCAGCGCATCGACCAGGTTTTGGGGTAGGTCGCGGTAGTCAGCGGGCGTGCGGTTTTCGCGGAAGTACTTGCCCAGCAGCACGCCATCGGACGAGTAGATTTCCGACGCTAGCTCGCTCTTAGGGTTTTCGACGGTACGCAGGTTGGGCATGCGCCCAAACAGATTCATGAAGTTGTAATTCACGGCCCCCACGTACAGCAGCAGCCCCACCAAGCCGCCCCAAAATAGCGCCCACATGGTGCGGATAAACGCCTGAAAGCGCCCCCGCCGCACGGGCACGGGCCGGCGAGTGGTAGCGGAATGAGGCGGACGGGCGTGGGAAGAAGAACTAGGCATAAATAGGAGGGAAGCTGACAGCAAAAAGGAGGAAGGAAGCGCTCGGGGGGCCAAGTCTTCCTTCCTCCTGCTTAATACTGCATTTCGATTATTGGTAAACCTGCTGGTAAAATTGCTGGTAGCCGGCTACGTCGCCGGCCCCTTGCAGCAGGGCTAAGTTGCTGAGGCTGATGACGACCGTCTGATAGCCCTGGCCGCGCAGCCGTGCCAGCGGCGACTGCGGCCCGCGCAGCTTGGTAGCATAGCTTTGGGCCACCTTCGCCCCCGGCAAAGTCCGTACCACGACCATTTCCTGGGCAGTGCCGAGCGCTTCAGCGGGCTGTACCACTAGGTTGTTAGCCCGAAAAAACTTGCCGTTGTAAGCAGTCAGCTGCGTGGCGAGGTCGGCCGTGGGCGCAGTGCCTTTCGGATACACCAGCACCACGGCGTGCGCGGCGCTCAGCTGCGTAGTGTAGGCCACGGCTGGCGCGGCTGGTGCAGGGTCGGGCGCCGTGGGCGTGGTAGCCGGGGCCGTTGTAGGCGCGGTGGTAGCGGGGGCCAGGGTGGTAGTAGCCGGTGCTGGCTGCGTCGCAGCTGATGGGGCCGGAATAGCGGCTTTTTTGGCACCCCGAACGGGCTTGCCGGTCGGCTTGGTCGGGGCGATATTAAGGTCGGCCGGGGCGGTGGTCGGTTTCGAGTCGCTGAGGTTCGTAGCGGGGACAGTCGGCGCGGGAGCGGGCGCAACCGGCGCCGGCGGCGTATCCAGGCGCGGCGGCAGGTCGTCGTCTTCCTGAATGCGCAGGCGGTTATTGACCTCGCCGGGACGGAAAATGGACACGACTGGCTTATCAGTCGAAGCCAGCGCGCCGGCCAATTGCCCGGTTTCGGCTTTCTTGTACGAGGCGGCCAACTCTTGGGCCCGGGGCACCAGCGGGCTATTGGGGTATTCCTGGTAAAACTGCTCAACGGCGGCGCGGGCCGTCATGGGCGGCAGCGTGCGGATGGTGAGCAGCGTGCGCAGATACGCCATGCGGTCGGCCAGGCCGCTTTTGGGGTACTGACGCTCGGTGCGGATGAGCACGCCTTTCGCCTTCGTGAAGTACTGGTCTTTATAGAACACGAAGGCCGAATCGAGGTGCAGGGCCACTTCCTTGTTCAGGGCTAATTCGTGCTCGCGGTACAGCGGGTCGGCAATGAGTTTGGCGTAGTTCGAGGTCGGAAACTCGCGCTGTAGCGCGGCCGCGTACTGCGCGGTTTTCTCGGCGTCGGGCAGGCCTTTGTAATACAGGTACAGCAGGTAATACGCCTCCGGCGCGTTGGCGCCGTGCGGGTAGCGGGCCACCTGCTTGGTGTAGGTGTCGTAGCCGCGGGCAGGCTCTTTTAGCAGCTCTTTATAGATGCCGCCCAGCTCGTACATCGCCGCCTCCACCTGCACGTTGGAAGCCGTGAGCTTATCGGGCGAGGAGGGCAGAGCGGCGCGGTAGCCGGCCACCAGCGCCTGCTGCTCGGCGGCGGGGTCGGGTGCGGCGGGCGCCCCGCCGCCGGGCTGGCCGCTGGTGCCGTTCACGCGCGTTTGGTCGTTGCCGGTGATGCTCGGCGGCACGCCGCCGTTGCGCGGGTCGTTAGGCGAGTTGCTGGGCTGGTTCACGATTCGCCAGTTATCGCGCAGGCCACGGTCGCCCCACTTCCGGATAAACTCGGTGCGCGCCGTACTCAGCGAAGTCGGATTGTCGAAGTACCACAGCGCGCCCGTAGGCACGGCGTTAGTGGGGTCGAAAGCATTCGGGTTGCTGATGTCGCGTTGGGTGCCGCTGAGGGCGCTGGGCACACCCGCCACCCCAGCGGCTTTGGCATCAAGGGCGCGCTGCTGGGCTTTTTGGGCGGCCAAGGCCGCTTCGGCCGCTTTGCGCTTGGCCTCGATTTCGGCCAGGGCGTACTGGCTCAGGCGCTGGTCAAGCTCGGCGGCGGGCAGCTTTACTAAGGCTTGCAGGCTGTCCTGCGTCTCGATAATCGTGTACTGCTTGGCAAATTCCTTCAGGATATCGGCCCGCTCCTGCACGGCGGCGTAGGTCGGGTTGTCCTTAGGTAGCGCCTGGGTGGTGCTGTCGTAGTAGGCGGCCGCCAGCCGGTATTTCTGGAGGTTTTCGTAGTAAATGCGGCCCGCTAGCAAGTAGGTATAGCCCTTCTGCGAGCGGTTGGTAGTCGTGGCTTTGGCCGAAGTCTGGAGCAATTTCAGCGCATCGCCGTACTTCTGCTGGCGATAAGCCACGCGGGCCATCTCGTAGTAGATTTTGTCACGATACTCCTTGTTTTTCAGGTCTTTCAGCAGCTTGGCGTAGTACTTATCCAGCCGCGCCTTGTCCTTGGCTCCTAGTTCGGATACCTGCCCTAGCATCAGCTTAGCAAAGAAATCCAACTCGTAGGGCGGGTTGCGCTTCAGTATCTCATTAAGCTGCGCGGTGGCTTCCTTGTCCTGCCCCTGCTCCTGGTACAGTTGCGCCAGGATGTAGCGCGTACGCGAGCGCTCATTCTTGAGCGGAATCAGCGGCACGGCGCGCTCTAGTTGTGCAATGGCCTGCTTGGGCTCCTTGATTTGGAGGAAGTATTCGGCGCGGGTCAGAAACAGCTCGCGAGCATCTTTGCGCAGGCCAGTCTCCTTGTCGAGCAGGTCCGACACGGCTTTGGCATTGTCGAGCTGCTTGAGCACCAAAAAGCTGCGCATCAGCCCAATCAGGGCTTCTTGCTTGGCATACGGGTCTTTGCTGGTGCTGTTCACGAACTTAAACGTGAGCACGGCATCATCGAACTCCATCTTGTAAAACCGCGACCAGCCCACCAAGATGTAGGCGTCGTCGGTCCAGTCGGAGCCCGGCCGGTGCTGAATCGGCAGCGAAGCTTTCTTAATAATATCGTTGAGGTCGGGCCGCGTGGCGCGCACCGTGCCGCTGTCCAGGGTCGGGAATAGGGGCAGTACGCGGTTGTAATCGTTCAGCCGGCCCTTATAGAGCGCGGTTTCGGTTTCGCGCAGCTTTTCGCGGGCCAAAAAATAGCCGTTGTCGCGGGCTGCTACGTTATTGAGCTTGTGGCTCACCAGCGACTTGTCGGAGGCGCAGCCGGCCGCCGCCAGGCCCACTAGCGCCACCAGCCAGCCCCAGCGAAGTTGGATAAGAGAAAAAGTGCGAGTCAAAGCCAAGGAAGAAGGTAGATACCGCGCAAACGCCGCGCCGGGGCCAGAATGTTCGGCCGCCACCCTACGTAACGCCCGCTAACCGGTAAAATTACGCCCCGCTCCGCCGAAACTCCCAGCCGCTACCCGCGTAGTGCAACTGCCCAGCTTCTCGCTACTCTTATGGCTACCAACCCGCTGCCCCCTTCCAACACCGACGGCCCCGACTCGCCCGACCGCCTGCGCGCCTTTGCCAAGTACTCGGGCATTGCCTTCCAGATGCTCGCCACCATCGGCCTCAGCGCCTGGGCCGGCACCTGGCTCGACGGCCATTTCCAAACCAAAAACCCCTGGTGGACCATCGGTTTGATGCTATTTGGGGTGCTGGTGGCGCTCTACCAAGTCATTCGGGGCCTCACCAAGGGCGATTGAAGCCGGGCCAAGCGCTTACTTAAAATACTGGCTGTACTGTGCCGGCATCGCGGCCAGGGGGCGTATCATTATGTCCTTATAAAAGACCTCAGCGGCTTCGCTCTGCAGCTGAATTTTGCCCGTAGTGAGCGGCTGGCGCTGCCCATTGGCGATGTAGGCCGAACCGCCAACGGCCATTACCACGTGGCCGTTTACCAGGTGAATGCTTTGGCCGTTCACGTTAATAAGCTCTAGCTCGGTCCAGCCATCGGCGGCGGGCTGGTAGCGGGCGGATGCTTGGCAAAAGCCGGGGCCGCCATTGCCCAGGCGCACGGCCGCCCCGGCGGGGCTAAATTTCAGGGTGTCCTTGGTAGCGCTGCGCGTGGCCCGAATATCAGCCGAGGAGTTGGCAATGCACCAAAAGTCGCCCATGGCATTGGCGTGGTCAACCTCCGACACCTGAAACTCCTGGCTGAGCATCCAGCTGTGCCAGTAGTCTACCCCGCACGCGCCTTGGCTGTTGTAGAGAATACCGCTATCGCGGGGCTCGTTGAGGCGCGGCAGCCACTTTTTGGTGCCCCATTTCACTTTGAGTTTCAGGTCGTAATTGGTATAATCTTGCCGGGTGAAGAGGCAGCCGTAAATTTCGCCACTGATGCGCAGCACCGGCTGGCCCTGCTGCTGCACCACCGAAAATACGTTCGCCTCGTTTTTATCGTAGCCGATGGGCGGCATAGCCTGGCCCTGGGCATCGGTGGGCGGCAGGCCTTTGTCGCCGGGCACGTGCCGGTGGCTTTCGTACATGCGCCACTTACTGAGGGTATTGTCTAAAAGCGGCGTCCAGCCGCCGGGGGCGTTAGCGGGTAGGGGCGCGGAGGCAGCGGTAGTGATGAGCAGCGCGGTGCTCAGCGCCAGGGGGAGCCAGTTTTTCATGTAGCTGGATAGCGTGGGTGGGAGGCGTAAAGCTACTCGTTTCTAGGCTCCTAACGCGCTTTCTGAAGAGGTGACTATCCCTGCTGGCCAAAGCGGTTTTAGCCAAAATGCTGGGTTAGCTTGGCCATAGCGCCACGTAAGCTGCTGCCTCTGTGCGCTGGTTGTATGCCCAAGGGCCATTTTTGGCATACTACCGCTTAGTGCTTGCTTGGCTGTGGTTACAGCTCCGAGTAGCCACAGAAGGAAAACCTTTTTTGATTAATCAATGTATATACATTAAATGTTGATACATTGGTGTATCTTTGTATCCGTTAAGATTCTTAGCCACCTAGCCTCTCTGCCCATGAACACGCATTTTTTTCCCGCCGGCGACCGCGGCCTCAAGGACATCGGCTGGCTCAAAAGCCACCTCACCTTCAGCTTTGGCCCCTACGCCAACCCCGAGCGCAATGGTTTTGGCTTGCTCAAAGTCTTCAACGACGACTACGTGGCGCCCGAAAAGGGCTTCGGCCTGCACGCCCACGCCAACATGGAAATCATCTCGGTGCTACTGGCCGGCACCATGAACCACAAGGACTCGCTGGGCTACTCGGAGGTCATTCCGGCCGGTGGGGTGCAGATAATGAGCGCCGGCTCGGGCATCCGGCACGAGGAGTACAACGTGGGCGACGACGAGGTTAACTTCCTGCAAATCTGGATTGAGCCCAAGCTCCAAAACGTGACGCCGCGCTACCAGCGCCGCCAATTCCCGGAAGAGAAACGCGCCAACCAGCTCACCACCATCGTGAGCAACGAGGAAGGCACCGCCCACTGCTGGATAAACCAGAACGCTAAGCTCTCGCTGGGCTACTATACCGAGGCCCACAGCCTCGATTACAGCTTCGCCCCGGCCAATAAAATGCTGTATGTCTTTGTGATAAGCGGCACGGTACGCATCAATGACGAGGTACTCGGCCAGCGCGACGCACTGGGTATCTGGAATACCCACGGCCCCGTGCACCTCGATTGCGCCGCCGACACGCGGTTTTTGCTCATCGAAGCACCGATAAATCACTAGCCCTGACACAAAGCCCCACCCCCGGCCCCTCCCCTCCGGGAGAGGGGAGCCTGACGACTGGCTACGTCTGCTTACAGTCGGCTCCCCTCTCCCGGAGGGGAGGGGCCGGGGGTGGGGTTACACGCTAGAGCTAACAACTATGAAACATACCGCCAAAGACTTCCGCACGCTCGATTCGGTCACCGATTTTACCGACCATTTTGGCTATCCCAAGCCCACGCATCCGTTGCTCAC
>Ga0265780_10000847_pt1 | contig 45537 bp, 31 predicted proteins | sample P1T30metagenome_FD_192432 | JGI IMG/M metagenome (GOLD analysis project Ga0265780, IMG submission 192432) | Plant litter microbial communities from East Loma Ridge, Irvine, California - P1 T30 | ecosystem: Environmental > Terrestrial > Plant litter > Unclassified | place: USA: California... | reverse complement strand
CACCGCCGGCACGGGTGCGGTCCTGGAGCACAGCCTCTACGACGGCGAGAGCTACGACGCGACCCTCGAGCCGGTCGGCTGGAGCTCGCCCGGGTTCGACGACAGCGGCTGGGGCGTCTCCGTGCGACTGCCCTGGAACGAGGAGGCGTTCCAGTCTCCGAGCGGCCCGCCCATCCGGCGGATCGAGGAGCTGCCGGCCGCCCGGATCCTGACCAGCCCGTCCGGTCGCACGATCATCGACTTCGGGCAGATCGTCTCCGGCTGGGTGCGCCTGACCGTCACCGGTGAGCGCGGACGGACTCTCACGCTGCGCCACGCCGAGATCCTCACTCCGGCCGGCGAGATCGAGGTCGAGACGAACCGCACCGCGCAGGCCACCGACCGTTACACCCTCAGCGGCGACGGGCCTGAGACGTGGGAGCCGCGCTTCACCTTCCACGGATTCCGCTACGTCGACATCGAGGGCTGGCCGGGCACTCCGCGCCCTGACGATGTCAGTGCCGTCGTCGTGCACAGCGATATGCAGCGCACCGGCTGGTTCGAGGCCTCGGATCCGCTCATCACCCAGCTGCACGAGAACGTCGTGTGGTCGATGCGCGACAACTTCGTCGGCGTCCCCACCGATTGCCCCCAGCGCGACGAGCGCCTGGGCTGGACCGGCGACATCAACGCCTTCGGCCCCACCGCAGCGTTCCTGTACGACGTCCGAGGTGTTCTGGGCTCGTGGCTCGAGGACGTCGCCATCGAGCAGCGCGCCCGGGGGTTCGTGCCCTGGGTCGTGCCCGACGTGCTGCGCACCGCGACCTCGCCGGTCGCGTTGTGGAGCGATGTCGCCGTGAGTCTGCCCTGGGCGCTGTATCAGGAGTACGGCGAGCTCGACCTGCTGCGCCGCAGCTACGACTCGATGAACGCGCACGCACGCCAGATCGAGGGCCTGCTCGACGACGCAGGACTGTGGAGCTCCGGCTTCCAGTTCGGTGACTGGCTCGATCCGGATGCTCCCGCGGACAACCCCGCCGGCGGCAAGACCGACGGTCGACTCGTCGCCTCCGCGTGGGTGTGCCGCATCATGGGCGAGATGCAGCAGACCGCGCGACTGCTCGACCGGGACGACGACGCCGCCCAGTACACCGCGCTCTCCGCTCGGGTGCGTGAGGCGTTCCGCCACGAGTACATCACCGGCAGCGGGCGAGTCGTCCAGGAGTCCGCGACCGCCTACGCGCTCGCGATCACTTTCGACCTGCTCGACCCGCGGCAGGAGGTGAAGGCCGGTCAGCGGCTGGCCGCGATCGTCGCGGACCGCGGATTCACCATCTCGACCGGCTTCGCGGGCACCCCGCTGGTCACCGACGCACTGACCAGGACGGGCCACCTCGACGAGGCGTACCTGCTCGTCACGCAGAAGTCCTGCCCGTCGTTCCTCTACCCCGTCACCATGGGCGCCACGACCATCTGGGAGCGCTGGGACTCGGTGCTGCCGGACGGCACCCTGAACTCCACCGGCATGACCTCCCTCAACCACTACGCGCTCGGCGCCGTCGCCGACTGGATGCACCGAGTCGTCGGCGGCCTCCAGCGCCTCACCCCCGGATACGGGCGGGTGCGCATCGCCCCCCAGCCCGGCGGAGGCCTCACCTCGGCCCGCGTCGCTCACGACACCGCACACGGTCGTCTCGAGGTCGGCTGGTCGATCGAGGGAACCGACGTGATCCTCGAGGCGGTCGTCCCGGAGGGAGTCGAAGCCGAGGTCGTCATCCCTTTGCAGCAGACGCAGGAGGCGATCACCGTCGGAGCCGGCACGCATCGCTGGCAGCGCGCGCTTCCGGCCGACTACGGCCGGCGCGAGATGCCGACACTCGACACTCCCCTGCATCGACTCGCGACCGACCCGATGACGTGGCGCGCCGTCACCACCGCCTTCAGCAAGCACGTCCCCGCGGTCCCGCTGGACGCGAGCTCGCCGGAGATGGGCGCACTGTCCTTGAACATGCTCATCGGGCTCGTCTCCGCCTACGGCGACGCGCTCTCAGAAGATCTCCGCGTCGACCTCGACGACGCCCTGACCGCTGCTTCGGCTGGAGCTTCCGTATGACCATCGACATCCACTCCCTCACCCTCGAGCAGAAAGCGTCGCTGCTCTCCGGCCGCGACTTCTGGACCACGAAGGCCATCGACGAGGCGGGCATCCCGTCGATCATGCTGACCGACGGCCCGCACGGGATCCGCCGCCAGGCCGGTGACACCGATCACCTCGGCTTCAACGACGCCGAGCCGTCGACGTGCTTCCCGCCCGCCGTCGCGGTCGGCTCGAGCTGGGACCGCGACATCGCAGCACAGGTCGGAGCCGCCGTCGGCCGCGAGGGACTCGCGTCCGGTGTGGCCGTCGTCCTCGGCCCGGGCGTGAACATCAAGCGCTCCCCTCTGTGCGGTCGCAACTTCGAGTACTACTCCGAGGATCCGCTCCTCTCCGGCGTCCTGGGCGCCGCCCACGTCATCGGACTGCAGGAGGTCGGGCCGGGCGCCTCGGTCAAGCACTTCGCCGCGAACAACCAGGAGCACGAGCGGATGCGCATCAGCGCCGACGTCGACGAGCGCACCCTCCGCGAGATCTACCTCCCCGCCTTCGAGCGCGTCGTGAAGGAGGCGGCCCCGGCGACCGTGATGGCCTCCTACAACAAGGTCAACGGCGTCCACGCCTCGCACGACCCGTGGCTGCTGACCGATGTCCTGCGGACAGAGTGGGGCTTTCAGGGCGCCGTCGTCTCGGACTGGGGCGCGGTCAGCGACCGCGTCGCCGGAGTCGCGGCGGGCATGGATCTCGAGATGCCCGGCAGCGGCGGCGGAACCGATCAGCAGATCGTCGACGCGGTGCGCAGCGGAGCGCTGGACGAGGCCGTCGTCGACCGGGCGGTCCGGCGCGTCCTCGCGCTCACCGAGCTGCCGCACGAATCCTCGACCGGATTCGACGTCGATGCTCACCACGCTCTCGCGCGATCCCTGGCCGCGGACTCGATCGTGCTCCTGAAGAACACCGACGCGATCCTCCCGCTGGAGGGCCCGGCCCGACTCGCCGTGATCGGCGCCTTCGCGGCGGCGCCCCGGTTCCAGGGCGGCGGCAGCTCCCACATCACCGCGACCCGCACCGACGCCGCCCTCGACAGCGTCCGCGACCTCGCCTTCGAGCGCGGCATGACGGTCGAGTACGCGGAGGCGTTCCGGCTCGACGACGATCCGGACGCCGATGCCCGTCGCGGAGTCGCCGTCGAGGTGGCCGCCCGTGCCGACGTCGCGATCGTCTTCGCGGGACTCGGCGACCGTGAGGAGTCCGAGGGCTTCGACCGCGCGACCCTGTCGCTGCCGGACGCGCAGCTCGCCGTCATCCGGGGCGTCGCTGCGACCGCGACGCGCACGATCGTCGTCCTCTCCAACGGCGGCGTCGTGTCGCTCGAGGGCTGGCACGACGACGTCGACGCGATCGTCGAGGGCTGGCTCCTCGGCCAGGCCGGCGGCTCCGCACTGGCCGACGTCCTCTTCGGCGTGGTGAACCCCTCCGGACACCTCGCCGAGACCATCCCGCTGCGCCTGCAGGACACCCCCAGCTGGAACAACTTCCCCGGCGAGCAGGGCCACGTCCGCTACGGGGAAGGAGTCATGGTCGGCTACCGCCACTACGAGACCGCCGAGCTCCCCGTCCGGTACCCGTTCGGCCACGGTCTCGGCTACACGACCTTCGCGACCTCGGATCTGACGGTCGAGACGACCGGAGACGACTCCGCCACGGTCGCACTGAACGTGACGAACACGGGCGATCGCGCCGGGAAGCACGTCGTCCAGCTGTACGTCGCCACCACCGCCGGACCCGTGCGGAGGCCGTCCCGCGAGCTGCGCGCCTTCACCAAGGTGCCCCTGGAGCCGGGGGAGACCCGATCGGTCGACTTCGCCCTGGACAGGCGCGCCTTCGCCTACTGGGACATCGAGCTGAGCCAGTGGGTCGTCCCCTCGGGCGAGTACACCGTCCAGATCGGCGAGACGGTGTCGACCATCGTCGCCGAGCAGCTCATCACCCTCACGGGCGACAGGCTCGTCCGAGCGCTCTCGCTCTAGTCGACGGTCGGCGACTGGTTCGCGCATCCCGTCGTGGGCCCGGCGTTCCTGCAGGGGCTGACCGCGGGGATGACGCCGGAGCAGAGAGCGCACGCCGAGTCGAACCCCGAGGAGTTCACGATGATCGAGTCGATGCCGATGCGGCAGTTCCTCGCCTTCACCAACGGCGCCTTCCCGATCGAGGCCCTCGACCAGCTGATGGCGCTCAGCGCCGCCGAGCCGGACGGGGTCTGACATGGCGCGGACGTTCTCCGTCGCCGAGTCCGTCGTCACCTCGGACCATGCGATCGAGGGTCGCCACGGGACGGTGCCCCTCCGCCGCTACCGACCCGCGGACGGCACGGGGGACGCGTCTGCGCTGCTTGTCTGGAACCACGGAGGCGCGTTCGCCTGGGGCGGGCTCGAGCAGCTCGAGGCGCACGCCGTCGCTGCATCCGTCGCAGCGGCGGGCCACGAGGTCGTCTCCGTCGACTACCGGAAGTCTCCGACCTTCTCCTGGTTCCGCACTCCACGGCGACCGACGGGTCGGCCGGGGCACGTCTTCCCGGTGCCGATGGACGACGTGACCGACGCCTTCCTCGCCGTCGCCGGATCGACGGACCGCGACGTCGTCCTGGGCGGCGCGAGCGCGGGAGCCTGCCTGGCTGCGGCCGCCGCGCTGCGGCTGCGAGACGATCCCGGCCGTCGACCTTCCCGACTCGTTCTCGCCTACGGGACGTTCCACGCGTCGTTGCCGCCGATCGGAGCAGAGCTTCACGAGCGCACGAGGGGCCGGCACGGGATCACCCGGTTCCGGCCGCCGATGGTCGAGCGGATGAACCGCAACTACGCAGGCAGTGCCGAAGGCTCGCTCGTGTTCCCCGGCGGCAGCGACCTCCGCGACCTGCCTCCCACGACCCTGATCGACGCCGACCGGGACACGCTCCGCGCCTCCGGTGCAGCCTTCGCCGCCGAGCTCGCAGCCGCTGAGGTCGAGGTCGAGTACTCCGTGGTCCCCGACGCCCCGCACGGATTCCTGAACCGGCCCGGAACCGCGCTCTTCGACCGCGGAATCGAGCACATCCTCCGGGCACTCCGCCACCATCCGACGGCGGCCGCGGATCCGACGGTGCAGGCATGACGGTGCTGCCGCCGAACACCGGAACCCGGAAGCGTCGCCGACGCGTCCTCCCCCGGGAGCCGCCGGCGGCCGGGGCCCGGCCATCCGCGTCGCTCAGCCCTCGTCCTCCGCACGACACCGGTCGACGGCGGTCGGCACTCCTGGAGAGCCTTCGGGATTTGTTGCATCAAGCGCTAATCGGGAACTCTGCAAACGTGTGGCAATTCCGTGATGTGAACGCTAACATTCCGAGCATCACACTTGACGAGGGCAGTTCTCGTCCCCAAGCAAAGGACATCTCGATGATGAGATCCATGAAGCGTCGAGGGTGGGCGGTCCTGGCCGCCATCGCCCTCGCCGCGGCCGCACTGGTCAGCACGGCCCCGCCGACGGCGAGCGTCGCGGCTCCGGGCAGTCCGTCCCTCACTCCCCCGCTCGGCTGGAACAGCTGGAACACCTTCTACTGCGAGATCGACGAGGCCAAGATCCGCGGCGCCGCGGATGCGATGGTCTCCTCCGGGATGAAGGACGCCGGCTACGAGTACGTCGTCGTGGACGACTGCTGGCAGTCGCCGAACCGCGCGGCGGACGGCAGCCTCCAGGCCGATCCCGTCCGCTTCCCGTCCGGCATGAAGGCTCTGGGCGACTACATCCACTCCAAGGGCCTGAAGTTCGGCATCTACCAGGCTCCGCGGGAGAAGACCTGCGCTCAGCTGTTCGGCGCGACCGGCGGAGCGACCGGGGCGCGCGGGCACGAGGTCCAGGACGCGAACACCTTCGCCTCGTGGGGTGTCGACTTCCTGAAGTACGACTGGTGTTCGCAGGAGGGCACGCTGCAGGAGCAGATCGACGCGTTCACCCTCATGCGGGACGCCCTGCGCGGCACCGGACGCCCCATCGTCTACTCCATCAACCCCAACAGCGCCCGCCCCAACCTCGGGGCGGAGTACTACTGGGGCGACATCGCCGACATGTGGCGGACCACCGAGGACATCACCGCGTCCTGGTCCTCCGGCTGCACGGCCGACTGCTTCATGGGCGTCACCGAGATCCTCGACGTTCAGGCGGGCCTGACCGCCTGGAACGGACCCGGCCACTGGAACGACCCCGACATGCTCGAGGTCGGCAAGAACAATATCCTCAGCCCGACCGAGAACCGCGCGCACTTCGGCATGTGGGCGCTGATGGCGTCGCCGCTGATCGCGGGCAACGACATCCGCTCGATGACCGCCGACACCCGGTCGATCCTGACGAACGAGCGGGTGATCGCGGTGAACCAGGACCCGAACGGCAAGCAGGCCTCCCGCGTGCGAGACGACGGTGACGTCGAGGTCTGGGCCAAGCCGATGTCCGACGGCTCCGTCGCCGTGGGCCTGCTCAACCGGGGAGAGCCCAGCCGCACGATCACCGCCACCGCGGCCGAGATCGGACTCCCCGCCGGATCGGCCTTCGCGGTCGAGGACCTCTTCACCGGCGGCGCCTCCAACAGCACCGGATCGATCTCGGCCTCGGTCCCCCGCCACGGGCTCGCACTGCTGCGCGTCACGCCGGGCGCGGTCGACAGCTCGACGTTCGCGCTGACGTCCGAGGCGGCCCAGCGCTGCCTCGACGTGCAGGGCGGCGTGCTGAACGACAACGCGCGCGCCGTGCTCGCGGACTGCGCACCGGACTCCGTGAACCAGCGGATCGTCGAGAAGAACGGGCAGCTCATCACGGGCGGCAAGTGCCTCGACGTCGACCGCAACCTGACGGCCGCCGGCACCGCGGCGATCTTCTGGGAGTGCAACTCGCAGCAGAACCAGCAGTGGACGCTCGGCGCCGACGGCACCGTCCGCAGCGTCTCGGCCGGGAAGTGCCTCGACGTGGACCGCGGTCTCACCGCTCCCGGCACGGCCCTCCTCATCTGGGACTGCAACGGCCAGGCCAACCAGAAGTGGTCGAAGTCACCCCTGCTGCAGCGCGCCGCGCCCGCCCTGACCGTGACCGCCGCGACCACCACGCGATGCATCAGCGGCCGAGTGGTCGTGACCGTAGCGATCACGAACAGGAGCGCGGTCGCCGCGGACCTGGCCGTCACGACCGCCTGGGGCACCCGCTCGTCGCAGGCGACCGCGTCGGGGAAGACGGTCTCGTTCGCCTTCACCACCCGCGCCACGGCCGTCGCGGCGGGTCAGAGCACGGTGAACGCCACCGCGCAGATCAACGGCGCGACCGTGACGGGCTCGACGACCTCGGCCTACCCGGCTGCGAGCTGCCGCTGACGGCGCTGATCGCGCCCTGATCCGGGGCTGTGACGGCCCCCTCCGTCACCGCCCCTCTGCGGTGCGCTCGGTCGATGCCGAGGGGCCGGCAGGGCGATCCTGCCGGCCCCTCATCCGGGGACCGCGCTGACGGCACGGGCATCGGTCGCGCCGTCAGCGTGGTCCCCGGATTAGCGGCTCCGGCGCCCCCTTGACAGGACCCTCGGCCGCGGACGATCATCACACCAAGCCGCCGAATGTTGACGTTAACATCCCCGGTCTACCGTGCTTACCAGCGCGATACGTCGGCACGTCCGACACCTCGTGCAGCGACTCCTCGACCATCGATCGGGGCACGCTGCGCGCTCGCCCCGCCGTACCGTCCCGATCGCGCTCCGCGATCCTCGGTACTCACGAACCCAGTGCTGCGAACAGCCCTGGAGATCAGGAAGGCACCATCATGTCCCGGACGACGAAGTCCAGAACGAGGATCCGCGCACTCGGCGCTCTGGCCGCTGCCGCAGCGCTCGGCCTCACCCTCCTGGGGATCAGCACCCCGGCCTCCGCCGCGACCGTTGCGCCGGTCGGCACCGGTCTCGCGCAGGAGATCCGCAATCAGCACAGCACGCTCTGCCTCGACGACTACGCCCTCAACACCCAGCCGGGTGCCGAGGTGCGGCAGTGGACGTGCGCGGAGTCGACCAACCAGCTCTGGTCGGTTCGGGACCTCGGCAACGGCTACGCCGAGATCAAGAACCGGTTCAGCAACCTCTGCCTCGACGACTTCAACTGGGCCACGAATCCGGGGGCCGAGGTCCGTCAGTGGACCTGCAGCGGTGCGAACGTGCAGCAGTGGTCGATCCGGGACGTCGGAGGCGGATTCAGCGAGATCACGAACCGGCACAGCAGCCTCTGCCTCGACAACGAGAGGTTCGGGCAGGCCGACGGCGCGACCGTCGTGCAGTGGACCTGCAACGGCAACACCGCGCAGCGGTGGCGCCTGACCGATCCGTCGGTGCAGAAGATCACGTACACGCTGCAGCGGGCGCAGAACCCGACGGCGGATCAGACCGACGCGTACGCCCGGATCAAGGACGCGATGGATCGCGCGGTCGCCCGGTACAACCGTCTGACCAACATCGACCGCCACCTCACGGTCTCGTACACCCCCGGCGTCCCGACCGCTGAGGCGTCGATCGACGGCGCGATCCGCTTCGGGGAGGACCGCTCGTACATGCAGGAGGGAACCGCTCTGCACGAGATGGGCCACACCGTCGGGATCGGCACCTCGGACCGGTTCTGGAGCAACTGCCAGAGCGGGACGTGGCCTTCGGCGCTCCCCCTGCTGCGCTCCTGGGACGGTCCGAGCGCCACGCTCAACTGCGGCGGCAGCCACATGTGGCCCTACGGGTTGAACTACTCCTCCGAGTACGGCGAGCTGAACTTCGACCGGCACGTGAAGCTCGTGCAGGCCATGCTCGGCGACGGGATGTGACCCGCCGGTCGGCGTGCCGCGCGGAAGCCCGGCACGCCGACCCCCGCTCCCGCTCAGCCTCGGGCCGGGGGCGGTGCCGTGCTCTCCCGCACGATCATGCTCGCGGTCCCGACGCTGTCGTTCGGCCGGACTCCGGTGTCGATCCACTGCTCGAGCATCGCGAACGTCCGGTGGCCCAGGTCGCGGAAGTCCTGACGGACCGTGGTGAGCGCGGGGGACCACAGGGCGGCGAAGGGCTGGTCGTCGAAGCCCACCACGCTGACTCCGCCCGGCACCGCGATCCCTCGGTCGTTCAGCGCCCGGACCACTCCGATCGCGACCTCGTCGTTCCCGCACAGGACCGCGGTCACTCCGGGCGGGAGTCTCCGGGCGGCCTCGAAGCCGGACAGGGGGTCGTAGTCGGCCTGGACGACCTCGGGGACCGGCACCCGCGCCTCCTCGAGGGCACGGCGCCATCCGCGCTCCCGGCCGCCGGCCTCGGCTCCGGACGGGATCGCGATGTAGTGGACCACCTCGTGCCCCAGGGACAGGAGATGCCTCGTCGCCTTGAACCCGCCCTCGACGTCGTCCAGATAGGCGTGCGGATGCCGCTGCCCCTGCTTGACCATTCCGGAGCACGCGACCACCGGCACCGACCCGTGGAGTGCGGCCAGGACCGCGGCCGAGTCCTCGTCGAAGTCGATCACGACCGCTCCCGCGATCGCCCGCGTGGCGACGCTGTCGACGGCTCGGGTGAGATCGACCGATCCGGCGGACTCGACGACGGCGATCATCACGGCGTACCCGGCCGCCCGGGCCGCCTCCTCGATGCCCTGCAGCGTCGCGGCGTATCCCCAGCGCAGCGTGTTCTTGGTGATGATCGAGACGACGGTGGACGTGCCGTTGACCAGCGCCTGGGCCGCCGCGTTCGGCCGGTACGAGAGCTCGGCGACGGCGGCTTCGACCCGCGCGCGGGTCCGCGCACTGACAGGGATCCGACCCGTCATCACCCGCGACACCGTGGCCAGGCTCACCCCGGCCCGCTCGGCGACGTCCGCCAGCACCGGTGGCCGAACCCTGTCATCCATCATCCGTAGCGTAACCGCGGTGGAGCGCCGTCGCGGGCGATGAGGAGCGCGTCGCACCCAGGAGGAGGGTCCGCGGGCGGTGCGTCCGCGGATGGGTGCCGGAGCGGCGACGCCCCCTAGAACGGGACGACGCACGACGCGTCCTGATCGCCGCCCGGGGTCGCCTGGGCGTCCGCGTCCGCGTCGACGTCGGCCTCGTCCTCCGCCTCGGCATCGACGTCCGCCGGGGCCGTTTCCGCTCGGCCCGGGGCGGTCATCCGTGGGGACGGGCCGCTCTCCTCGTCGCCGAGTCGGAGCCGGAGCACCTGGGCTCCGTCCTCATCGGGCAGCAGGCGGTTGCCGTCCGGGAGCCACGGGTACGTCACAAAGGAGATCGCCTCCACGGGGACGTCCGCGAGCGCCCCTCCGACGGAGGCGAGAGCGGCGACATCGCCCAGCTCGGTCGAGAGGACGGAGTTGTCGAGGACCACCTGAGCGAGCCGGAAGGCGGCGACGGGATCGGTCAGCGTCGCCCTGCTGTGGACGGTGCTCGCCAGGGACGTCATGTACAGCTGCTGCGAGCGGATGCGAGCGATGTCGCTGCCGTCCCCGACGCCGTGGCGTGAGCGCAGGAGCTGCAGAGCCTGCTCCCCCTGGATGTCGTAGGTCCCCGCGTCGGGGATGCTCAGGCCCGAGTCAGGGTCGTCCACCGGGCCGCTGAAGCAGACGGGCACGCCGCCCACGGCGTCGGCGATCGCCACGACCCCCCTGAAGCTCGTCTGCGCGGCGTAGGGGACCGATCTGCCGGTCAACGACTCGACGACCCGCGTGACGCAGCCGAGCCCGCCGATCCCGAGCGCCTCGTTGAGCTGCCGCCTCGACTCGCCGGGCACCGTCTCACCCGTCGACGGGCCCTCGCAGTCGGGGAAATCGACGAGGAGGTCCCGCGGGAACGAGACCACGGTCGCCGACCGGTGGTCCGCCGTGACGTGGAGGAGCATCGTGACGTCGTTCCGCGCGCCCTCGACGTCGTCGTCCGTGCCCTGGCCGAGACGTCCGTCGGAGCCGACCAGGACGAGATCCACGCCTTCTTCGTGATCGGGAATGACCGGACCGGCGCCGCGCGTGCCCAGATCGACCACAGAGATGCGGGAGGTCAGGTCGAGCAGCGCGGCCCCGGACGTCGCCACGAGAGCGACGGCGGTGATCGTGACGGCCACCGGGAGGAGCCGTCGTCGGCGATGCCCCCGTCTGCTCGCAGGGGTCTGATTGTCGTGGGGTCCGGGCATCGGCGTCTCCGTTCTCGTCCGCCGGCCGAGCGAGTCCCGGTGGCGGTCCGTGAAGCCTGCTGAGCCGATGTCACAGAGCCGTGTCGGGTCGGTCACGTCTCCGGTTCCGTCACAGCATCCGCTCCGGATGTGACATGCGGCTGACACCTCCGTGACGCGGGCGGCGGATGCTCCTCGGCAACGGCTCCCACCGTCCGGTCCTGGAACGTCCGGCCCGTCTGCGACACGAGGAGAACACCCCATGACCGCGCTTGTACTCCCACGTCCGACGGCACCCGCCGCCGGGGGCCTCCGCCTCACCGGGCTCGACGCGGTCCGAGCGCTCGCGCTGCTCCTGGTGCTCGCGTTCCACGTCGAGCCGTCGGTCGTCCCTGGAGGGTTCGTCGGAGTCGACGTGTTCTTCGTGGTGAGCGGGTACCTGATCACCGTGCTCCTGCTCCGCGAGCACGGGGCGTCGGGCCGGATCGACCTCCGGGGCTTCTTCGTGCGGCGAGCGCGGAGGCTGATCCCGGTCGCGGCGGTGGTGGTGCTGGTCTGCAGCACCCTCGCGCTGCTCCTCGGCGGCGACGTCCTGGTCGGACTCCCGGCCGCGCTCCTGGGAGCGGCGACGTTCTCGAGCAACTGGGTCCAGCTGCTCGTCTCGAACGACTACTTCGCCCGCTCCGGAACCGGACTCTTCGACAACTTCTGGTCGCTGGCGATCGAGGAGCAGTTCTACCTCCTGTGGCCCGTCGTGCTGATCCTCCTCGGCGGGCGCGTCCTCTCCCGCTCCCTGCGGCAGCGGCTGGTGCTCGTCGTCGTCCTCTCGGCTCTCGCTCCTCTCGTCCTGACCGCCGCGGGTCAGTCCTCGTGGGCGTACCTGTCGACGTTCGGTCACTCGTTCGGACTCCTGCTCGGCGCCGTCACTGCACTGCTTCTCGGGCCCGACGCCTCGACCGCGGCGTCGGGTCGGGGAGCCCGCATCGGCTGGAGCGGACTCGCCGGGCTCGCGGCGACGGGCCTGGTCGCCCTCGCCCTCAGTCCGTTCGCCGCGCTGCCGCAGGCACGATCGCTCGCTTCGATCACCGCCGGCCTTCTGACTCTGGTGATGGTGCTGGGCCTGATCCGGGGGGTGCCCGCGATCGCCCCTCGCCTCGACGGCTCGCTGGTGGGCTGGGTCGGCCGCCGGTCGTACGGCATCTACCTCTGGCACCTCCCCCTCCTCGTCCTGGCTCAGGCCGCTCTTCCCGGGAGCGGAGAGCAGAAGGTCCTGGTCCGCCTCTTCGCCGTCGGCCTCGCGGTCGCCCTCTCGGCCCTCTGCTTCCGCTTCGTCGAGGCGCCCGTGCGCGTCCGGGGCTGGCGCGCGGTCCTCCGCCGTCCCGCCGGCGGTTCTGCGATCGCGGCGACCGCGGTCGGACTCGCCCTCGTCTCGACGCTGGTGACCGCGGGCGCTCCGTCCGAGACATCGATCGGCCGGCTGCTCGGCGAGGCCGAGGCCGGGAGCGAGTCGGCCTCCTCCGTCGCCGGCGTCGACGGGGCAGGAGAGGAGACGGTCGCGATCGGGGACTCCGTGATGCTCGCCTCGAGCGCCGGGCTCTCGGAGAAGTTCCCCGGCATCACTCTCGATGCGGCCGTGGACAGGCAGCTCACCGTCGCCGCAGAGACGATCTCGGAGCACGTCGCCGAGGATCCCGGACTCGAGACGATCGTCCTGGGCCTCGGGATCAACGGTGTGGGGGGTGCCGATGATCTGCGCGATGCCGTCGAGGCCGCCGGCGGCCGAGACGTCGTGCTCGTGAACGTCTGGGGGCCGGTGGCGTGGGCGGAGTCGGTGAACTCGGACATCGCCGAGGTCGCGGACGAGTTCGACAACGTCGCGGTGGCGGACTGGAGGAGTCGGGCCCGGGCGCACCCCGAGCTGCTCGCCAAGGACGGGATCCACCCGGGGGACGCCGGAGGTAGGCTGTACGCCGCTTCGATCGAGGACGCCCTCGAGTCCCTCGCATGATCCGAGCACACGACCAGCGAGGAGGACGGCGTGCGCATACTGCTCGTCGATGACGATCCCCAGATCCGCCTCGCCTTCACCGCCGCGCTGACCCGGCGCGGGCATCAGGTGGTCACCGCCGGATCGGTCGGAGCGGCGCTGGTCTCGGCGGCGTCCAGCGCACCGGACGTCGGCGTCGTCGACGTGATGCTGCCGGACGGTGACGGTTTCTCGCTCTGCCGGGAGATCCGCGCACGGTTCCGGTTCCCGACGATCATGCTCACGGCGCGGGACGACGAGGTCGACATCGTCGGCGGTCTCGAGGCGGGAGCAGACGACTACGTCGTCAAGCCGGTGAGCCCGGCGGTCCTCGAGGCGAGGCTCCGCGCGGTCCTGCGCCGCAGCGTCGAAGCGCTGCACTCCGAGCCCGAGCCCGACTCCCTCACGATCGGCGATGTCACGATCGATCTCGTCTCCCGCGACGTCCTCGCCAGGGGACGGCCGCTCGCGCTCACGGCGACCGAGCTCCGACTGCTCGTCGAGCTGATGGAGGGCAGGGGGCGCGCGTTCAGCCGCGAGGAGCTGATCGACCGTGTCTGGCGGGAGTCTCCCCCGGCGACACCGCGAGTGGTCGACACGACGCTCCAGCGTCTCCGTGCCCGGTTGACCGAGTGCGGGGTCGACGAGCCCCGGATCGAGACCCTCCGCGGCTACGGGTACCGACTCACATGAGGGGCACCGGATCCGCGTCGACCGTCCGCAGCTCGAGCGTCCTCACCCTCGCTCTGGTCCTCGCCGTGACGACGGCGACCGCTGTGACAGCGGCCGCTCTGGTCCTGACGGCGCGATCGGTCGTCTACGAATCCCGGCAGAACGCGCTCCTCGATCAGTTCGCCACGGACTCGAGCGCCGCTCTCGGCCGGCTGCCGGCCTCCGACGAGTCCGATCAGCAGGAGTGGGAGGACGCCGCCGACGTCCTCCCGGGAGCGACCGTCCTCATCAGCCTGTCGTCCGGACGCACCGCGGGAGAGCTGAGCCCCGACGCGGTTCCCCGAGCCCTGCAGGAGCCGTGGACGGACTCCCAGGGCCCGGTCCTCTTCCAGCGCACCCGCCTGGACGGCCGGGAGGTGTTCTTCGTCTCGAGGAACACCGTCGGCGTCGGCGACGACCCCGCGGAGCGGATCGCCGTCGTCACGGCCTACTCCCTCGAGGACCAGCGCGCCCAAGTGCAGCGGTTCATCACCGTCGGCGCGAGCATCATCGCGGTGTTCCTCGTCGCGATGATCGGAGCCGGAACCGCCCTCGGCCATCTCCTCACCCGCCCCCTGAGGCGGCTGAGTCGACGGGCCGAGCGGATCGGGGACGATCCCCCTGACGCTCCGATCCGCTCGCGGCTCCGGGAGGTGGACGAGGTCGGCGTCGTGCTGCACCGATCGGCCGAACGCCTGGCCGAGACGATCGCCGAGCTGCGGCGGCGGGAGGGCCAGAGCCGACGGCTGGTCGGGGACGTCTCGCACGAGCTGCGCACCCCCCTCGCGTCGATGATGGCGGTCAGCGAGATCCTGGACGATCTCCCGAACGCCACCGAGGAGGAACGGGAGACGGCTGTCCGGATCACACGACTGGGGACCGATCGTCTCGTGACCCTGGTGGAGGAGCTCCTCGAGCTGTCCCGCCTGGACGCCGGAGTCGCGCGGCTCCGGATCCGGACCGCACGGGTGTCGGACCTCGTGCGCGACTGCCTGGTGACGGCGTCCGCGACCGGGGCGGTCGACGTCGACTGCCCCGAGGACCTGACCGTCGAGACGGATCCGACGCGGGTGTCGAAGGTCGTCGGCAACCTCGTCGTCAACGCCCTGCGCCACGGGGCCCCTCCGGTGACGCTGTCGGCGCGCCGTGTCGGGAGCGACTGCGTCATCACCGTGTCGGACGCCGGGCCCGGCGTTCCGGTCGAGAGCTCCGAACTCGTCTTCGAGCGCTTCCTGACGCTGGACGGTGCGCGCGCGAGGAACGGGAGCACCGGCCTCGGACTCGCTATCGCCCGGGAGAGCGCGCGCTCGCTCGGCGGGGAGCTGATCCTGCAGCCGTCGGACGCCGGGGCGGTCTTCGTCTTCCGGTTCCCCTCACGGATCGGCGCCTCCGCGCTCTGAGCCCGCCGCCGGGTCGGAGCACCGGACGTGGGGTCGACGCGGCTTCCGCTCTTGTGTCAGGAGTCGCGCGGCCAGGGTTCCTCCCGGAGCATCTCGATGCTCTCGTTGAACCGCCGCAGGAGGCCGGCGAACGACTCGACGTCCTCGGCGGGCCAGCCGTCCATGACACGTCCGACGGAGTCGACGTTCTTCGCGCGGACAGCGGCGAGGCGCTCCTTCCCCTCCGGCGAGAGCGAGATCCGCCTGGCCAGTCCGCCCGCGGGGTCGGCGGCGCGTTCGACGAGGCCCAGACGCAGGGCCGCTGCGGCCTGCCTCTGCAGAGTCGACAGATCGAGCTGCAGCGCCGCGCTGAGCTCGCCGACGGTCATCGGTCCCTGGGCCTGGAGTCTGCTGAGGAGGATGTAGGCGCTGCGGTCGAGCTCCTGCACGGTTCTCAGGCGCGCGAGCGAGTAGCGCGTCAGGAGCATCTGCTCGTACTCGATCTCTTCGACTGCCCGTCTCATCATTCGTCCTCCGCAGGGATCCTAGCGAGATCGGATATGCAGGATGCATACGATATGTATGATGCATAAAGGTCGACCCGAAGGAGCCCCATGTCCCTCACCCGCCTCCGAGCGCGCTCGGGACCACTGGTCGCAGCGCTTGCCTTCGCCGGGATCGCCTCCGCGCTGACGCAGACGATGATCACCCCGCTCGTGCCGTCTCTGCCGCGGATCTTCGACGCCGCTCCCGATGACACCGCGTGGATCGTCACGGCGACCCTCCTCGCCGCCGGCGTCTTCGTTCCGATCGCGGGCAGACTCGGCGACATGCTGGGCAAGAAGCGGATGCTGCTCGTCTGCACCGCTCCCCTCGTGCTGGGCGCTGTCGTCTGCGCGGTCGCACCGGACGTCGAGACGATGATCGCCGGCCGCGCGCTCCAGGGGCTGGGCAGCGGGATCATGCCGCTGGGCATCGCGCTGCTGCGCGACACCCTCCCTCCGCAGAGGCTCTCGGCCTCCATCGCCACCGTCAGCTCCACCCTCGGGGTTGGAGGAGCCCTCGGCCTGCCGCTCGCCTCCGCGGTGATCGAGTTCGCCGACTGGCGGGCCCTGTTCTGGGGCAGCGCGGTCGTCTCGGCCCTGACGGCGGTCGCCCTGTGGATCGCCGCACCGTCACCGCAGCGCGCACCCCTGCGCCGGCGCTTCGACGTCGTCGGAGCGATCGGGCTCGCCGTCGGACTCGTCAGCCTCCTGCTCCCGCTCTCGAAGGGCGCGACGTGGGGCTGGACGTCGCTCCCGACACTCGGTCTCGCGGCCCTCGCTCTCGTCGTCCTCGGTCTCTGGGGCTGGTGGGAGCTGCGGACGCCGCAGCCGCTGGTCGATCTGCGGACCACGGCGCGTCCGCGGGTGCTCATGACGAACATCGCCTCGATCTTCGTGGGCTTCGGCATGTTCTCGAGCATGCTCGTGCTGCCGCAGCTCCTGCAGGTGCCGACGTCGACGGGCTACGGTCTCGGACAGTCCGTGCTCGCAGCGGGCCTGTGGCTCGCTCCCGCCGGGCTGATGATGCTGTTGCTCTCCCCCGTGGGTGGGCGCCTCTCCGACGCTCGCGGCCCCAAGGCCACCCTGATCCTCGGCTCCGCGGTGATCGCCGCTGGCTACGGGGTCGCCCTTCTGGGGATGGGGAGCACCTGGGGGATCCTCGCCACGGCGATCGTCGTCAACAGCGGCGTGGCGCTGGCGTTCGGGGCGATGCCGGCGCTGGTGATGGGAGCGGTGCCCCGCTCGGAGACCGCCTCTGCGAACAGCTTCAACACGCTCATGCGCTCGCTCGGCACCTCCGTCGGCGCGGCTGTCATCGGCGTCGTCCTCTCCCAGCTCACCATCGGCTCCGGCGCCTCGGCTCTGCCCTCGGAGGACGCGTTCCGAGTGGCCCTGCTCGTCGGCGCCGGTGTCTCCGTCGCGGCCGCGGTACTCGCGTCCTTCATTCCGGCGGCGACGAGCGCAGCGGACCAGGAGGTCGAGGACCGGGCCGTCGAGGCCTCGACCGGTGCGGATAGGAGCGGCGTGGTCGGCGCGGAGGGATCGAGGGCGGCCGAGCCTGCTCGAGCCTGACCCGGTCGCACCGCATCGCAAGCGCATCCGCAGCCGCCGGACGACCACGGGCTCAGCTTGTCGGCTCCGAGCCGCGAGCGTCCCGGGGAGGCGGGGACGCCGCTGCGAGTCGGCGGATGCGGTCGAGGACCCGGTGCACGGCCACGCTGTCGTCGAGGGTGTGCAGCGGGTGCTCCACTGCTCCGGAGGAGACGGCGTCGATGACCGCACTCAGCATCGGAACGTATCCGTAGCCCTCCCTCGCGAAGACGACGTCCTCGGGTGAGCGGAACGGAACGGGGACGGCCCCGACGTGGCGGCGGTACGAGTCCGCACCCCAGAAGGGCGAGGGGAGCGCCAGCCATCCGTCCCGGCCGCTGACGCTCGCCGTCGGATCGAGGAACGTCGTCATCGAGGCCGAGATCTGAGCATGGCGCTGTCCCGGGAACTGCAGTGTCGCCCACACCGACTCGTCCACTCCGTCATCACGGATCTCGCCGGACGCCATGATCTGCTCGGGCGGGCCGAGGACGTCGAGGGCGAGGGTCACCGGGTAGATCAGCTGATCGAGGATCGTGCTGCTCCGGCGCTCGCGGGTCCACTGCGGCGAGCCGACCGGCCCGAGGGGCAGCCCGAAGGAGGCGCGAACGGCTCGCACGTCGCCGATGAGGCCCGAGCGGACGTCTGCGATAAGGGAGCGGTAGGCCGGAGCGAACCTCATCCACATCCCCTCCATCGCGAACCGGCCGGAGGATCTCGCCGCCTCGACGAGTCGTCGCGCGTCCTCCGCGTCCACACCCAGAGGCTTCTCGATGAGGACGTGCTTCCCTGCGGCCAGCGCGCGGATGCCGAGCGCCGTGTGCGTCGCATGCGGTGTTCCGACGTAGACGACGTCGACCTCCGGATCCGCCAGCGCTCGGTCCACGTCGTCGTACGCCCGCTCGAAGGCGAACTCGTGCGCGAAGGACGCCGCCCGCCCGAGGTCGCGCGAGACGACCGCGCGTCGTCGTGCTCGCGGGTCGCGGCCCAGCTCCCGCGCGATCAGGCCCGAGATCGCGCCGGTGCCCAGGACGGCGAACCCGAGCCCGGTCACCGGTGTGCTCCGCACCTCTTCGACCGCCGGCTCACGGCGCCGTGCGCGCCGCTTGAGCGGCACGCAGCTCCCGCCTGGCCTCGCGACGCTCCCGCTGGCGGTCGGGGTCCGGCGTCGGGGCCGCGAGCAGGAGGTCGCGGGTGTAGGAGTGCGACGGTGTCGAGGTGACCACTGCCGTGTCCCCCGTCTCCACCAGTTCCCCCCGGTACATCACGGCGACTCGGTGGCTGATGTGCCGGACGACCGAGAGGTCGTGCGTGATGAACAGGTAGGCGACGCCCGTCTCCCGCTGGAGCTCGATGAAGAGGTCCATCACGCGGGCCTGAGTCGTCAGATCCAGTGCTGAGACGGGCTCGTCGCAGACGATGAGCTTCGGCCGCAGCGCGAGTGCCCGCGCGATCGCCACGCGTTGGCGCTGGCCGCCGCTGAACTCCCGCGGGTAGCGTTCGGCGGAGTTCGAGGGCATCCCGACTCGATCCAGCAGGGTCAGGGCGGTGCGGCGGGCCTCGATCGGGTTCGTGCCCTGGGCGATCAGCGGCTCGGCGAGGATGTCGGCGATCTGGAGGGCGGGGTTGAGTGAGGTGTACGGGTCCTGGAACACCACCTGGATGTCGCGGGCCAGAGCGCGCCGGTCGCGGGGAGACGCGTGCGTGATGTCGCGGCCCTCGAAGCGGATAGCTCCGCCGGTGGGCGCTGCCAGCCCCAGGACGGCGCGGCCCAGGGTCGTCTTGCCGGATCCGGACTCCCCGACCAGGCCGAGTGTCTCACCGGGCGATATCGAGAGCGAGATCCCCTTGAGGATCTCGGCCGACCGCCGCCGGAAGCCCCGGCCCGGGTAGGTGAGGCGGAGATCCTCGACCTCGAGCAGAGCGGTCATCGCAGGTCGTCCTTTCGGGAGGCGTTGTCGGCGGGGCGGTCGGAGCGGACGGTCTGCTCGTCGAGGATCGCCCCGACGAGTTCTCTCGTGTAGGGCCGGGAGGGGCGGTGGAAGATGTCGCGGACGGAGCCCTCCTCGACCAGTTCGCCCTGCTTCATGACGACGACGCGGTCGCAGAGGTCGGCGACGACCCCGAAGTTGTGGGTGACGAGTAGGACGCCCATGCCGAGCTCCCGCTGCAGTTCGCGCAGCAGGTCGAGGATCTCGGCCTGCACGGTGACGTCCAGGGCGGTCGTGGGCTCGTCGGCGATCAGCAGCTTCGGTCGCGAGACCACGGCTCCGGCGATGAGCACGCGTTGCGCCATCCCCCCGGAGATCTGGTGCGGGTAGGACCGGAAGGTCCGCTCGGGGTCGGGGATGCCCACGCGGTCCAGGAGGGCGAGGATCGCCTCCTTCGCCTCTTTCCGGGACATGCCCTTCACCAGTCCTTCCATCAACTGGCTGCCGATGGTGAAGGAAGGATCGAGATTCGCCATGGGCTCCTGGGGGACGTAGGAGATCGTCCCCCCGCGGAGCGCTCGCAGCGCGGCGGGCTTCTTGCCCAGGAGCGAGTCGCCGGCCAGTGTCATCACGTCGGCCGTGATGTGCGCCTCCTTGGGAAGGAGGCCGAGCACCGAGAACGCGGTCTGGGTCTTGCCCGAGCCGGATTCGCCGACGAGTCCGACGATCTCCCCGGGCTGGACGTCGAGGGAGAGGCCGTCGACGACCGTCTTCATCCCTCCCTCCGGAGCGGGGTACTGCACACGGAGGTTCCGCACGCTGAGCAGTCCGCCCGCGCTCCTCGACGGAGCGGTCCGGGGTGTCGCCGATCCCACGACAGTCGCCTCGTGCAGGCTCCGCTTCTTCGTGCGGGTCGATTGCGGTCCGGCGAGGACGTCGCGGTAGGCGTTGCCCAGCAGGATGAGCCCTCCGTTCAGGACCGCCAGGAACAGTGCCGGCCAGACCAGCTGAACCGGCTGGGTGTAGATGCTCTGGAACGCGTCGGAGGTCATGGATCCGAAGCTCGGCGTCTGGGTGCTGCCGAAGCCGAGGAAGGCCAGTCCCGCCTGGACGCCGATCGCCGCGCTGGACAGGAAGGCGGCCGAGATGATGACCGGGCCTCGGACGACGTAGAACACGTGGCGGGAGAGGATCCGCAGGTTCGACAGGCCGCTGACCTTCGCGGCGTCGACGTAGAGCTCGTTGCGGACCCCCTCGACCAGGTTGCGGACGAGACGGAAGATCCCGGGGGCGAGGAAGACGCCGAAGATGAGCATCATGCCCTGGTATGCGCTGCCGACGACCGGGTACAGCACCATGACGAGGACGAGCGCCGGGAACGTCATCAGGAGGTTGAACACCCAGGAGGCCACGGCGTCTGTCCTCTTGCCGACGTAGCCAGCGATGAGACCGAACACCGTCCCCACCGAGATGCCGACGCCGGCCCCGATGAGCGCCGAGACGAGCGAGACGTTGATGGACGTCAGCACCCGCGCCCAGATGTCGCGGCCGTACTGGTCGCCGCCGAGCGGCCAACCGGGAGTGCCGACGGGAGCATTGATGTGCTCGAGCGACGCGAACAGCGGATCGTGAGTGCTGAGAATCGGCTCGAGCAGGCCGAGGAGCACGACCACCGCGAGGGCGACGAGGCTCGCCAGTCCGAGCGGAGTCCGGAGCAGGCGCCGGAACGCGCCAGCCCGTCGCGTCGCGGGCTGCTCGTCGAGGGTTGCGGTGACCACGGAGTCGGAGGGGTCGTAGACGGTCATGAGACTCGTACTTTCGGGTTGAGCCAGCCGTTGGCGAGGTCGACGGCGAGATTGACCACGACGACCATGGCGACGCTGAAGAGCGAGACGCCGAGCATCGCGGGGAGGTCTCCTTGGATCGTGGACGTGAAGCCGTAGGTGCCGAATCCGGGGAGCGCGAAGATCTTCTCCACGAAGAGGGAGGCGCCGAACATCGTGATGAACAGGAGCGAGAACGTGGTCAAGCCGGGGCTCGCCGCGTTGCGGAGGGCGTGCTTGAGCAGGATCGAGCGTTCGGAGAGACCGCGACTGCGCAGACTGCGCACGTAGTCGCGGTTCAGCTCGTCGATCATCGACCCCCGGATCTGCGCGGCCAGGGAGGCGACGCCACCGATGGAGAGCAGGACGGCGGGCAAGACGATGGAGGCGAACCAGCCTCCGAAGGACTCCTGCAGCGGCACGAAGCCGATCGCCGGGACCCACTCGAGGACGATGGCAAAGACGTAGACCATCACGATTCCCAGGACGATCGCGGGGAAGACGTACGAGATCGTCGCGATCCCCTGCAGCAGGCTGTCCAACCACCCGCCGCGGGCCGCCGACGCGACACCGAGCAGGACGCTGACGGCGAGGGTGATCACGCAGGCGACGAGGACGATCGAGAGCGTCACCGGCAGTCGGCTCGCGAGCGCCTGGGCGACCGGTTCGCTCGTGAAGTACGACGTTCCGAGGTCGCCGCGGAAGACGCCGAGGACCCAGGAGGCGTACTGCTCGAGGATCGGACGGTCGATGCCGAGCTGGGCGTTGAGAGTCGCGATCTGGTCGGCCGAGGCGGTGGGGCCGAGGATGTTCTGCGCGACCGGGATCCCGGCGCCGAACGTGAGGAAGAAGGTGATGGCGGTCACCAGCACGATCAGGACGAGACCTGAGCCGAGCCGCCGGAGGATGAAGGACGTCACGAGAGCTCCTCTGCGGCGCGGAGCGTGAGCCCCGCGCCGCGTAGACGAATCAGTTGTTCGGGGACCAGGGCTGGACGGTCAGATTCCCGACCACAGGAGACGTGTACTCGACGTCGTTCGAGACGACGTAGAGAGACGTGATGTAGAACAGCGGAGCGAACCAGGCCTGATCGACGAGGTACTCATTGACCGGAGCGAAGGCCTCCTCGTCCTGGGAGAGGTTGGCGGCCGCGAGCAGGCTCTCGAGCTCCGGAGTCGTGCTCAGGTAGGGATTGAAGACCCCGGACAGGCTCGCGTTCACGTCGAGGGCGTCCGAGCCGCCCAGCCCGTTCATCATGAAGAACATGCCGTAGCTGCCTCCGAAGACCTTCGAGTAGAAGTCCTGGAACGGGACCGACTCCCAGGTCACGGTGACGCCGATGTCCGCCAGCGCCTGACCGATCGCGGATTCGAACTTCGTACTGACGACGGTGCTCGGCATGGTCACGTCGAAGCCGTCCGCGTATCCCGCCTCCGCGAGGAGCTGCTTCGCCTGATCGACGTCGTAGTCATAGGCGCCGTTGAGCTCGTCGTCCCACGCCCCGCCGGTCGGACTGACGATCTGCTCGGACGCGTTGAGGTAGCCGGAGCCCAGGCCTTCGGCGATGGCGGTCCGGTCGAAGGCGAGGTTGATCGCCCGCCGGACCCGCTCGTCCTTCAGCGCCGGGACGATGGTCCCCTCACGGTCGACGAGCCACAGCGCCCCCACCGTGCTCGGTTTGTTCTGCCCGGTGGTGAACTCGCTCTCGGGGAACTGCGCGATCAGGTCCTCCGAGCTCAGCCCGGCGCTGTCGAGCTGACCGGCCTTCATCGCGTTCTGCACAGCGGTCGGGTCCTGGATGACCTGGATCTCGACCGTCTCGAAGGGGTAGTCGGCGGCGTCATAGAAATCGGCGTTCTTGTCGAGGACGTACTTCGCCCCCGCAACGGTCTTCTGCTCGTTCAGCGTGTACGGGCCCGACCCGACCGGTGCCAGCTGGCTGCTCTCGGCGGTCAGGACGCTCGGAGCGCCAATGAGGCCGTTCGTGTTGCTCAGGAGCGGCACGATGGCGGCGTCCGGCTCGGAGAGCCCGATGACCACCGTGGAGTCGTCCGGGGCCGCCACGGAGGAGACCGACGCGAGGTTCTGCGCGGTCGACGAGCCGGCTCGCAGGACCTCGACATTGGCGACGACCGCAGCGGCGTCGAGCGGCTCTCCGTTGGAGAAGGAGACCCCCTCGCGAAGGTGGAGGGTCAGGTTCGTCGCCGACTCGTCGTACTCCCACGACTCCGCCAGGCCGCCGTTCAGCGACCCGTCCACCTCGCGGTGGATCAGCGAGTCGTAGACGGACATCGCGAGGGTCGAGTCGCCCCCGGACCAGTTCCCGATGGAGAAGTTCGAGGGCGGTGCGGCGATCGAGAGCCGGAGCGTGCTGCTCGCGTCGCCCGTTCCCGTGCTCGCGCTGCCGCCGCCGGCGCACGCGGCGAGGCTCGCCGCCGCTGCCATCGCGACCGCTGCGGTCACCCATCTCGTCATACGGACCATGTCGACTCCTTCGTCTGCTGGGGGATTCGCCGCGCACCGTCCGTCGTGGACACACGTGTGCGCAGCTGTTCGACCGACAGTAAGGCACACGTGTGCGCACGTCTAGGGGCGAACTCTCTGCAGGGTCACGATCGGGTTGCGACGTCCGAGCCCGGTGATGCGACACTGTCGGAATGACCCTCACCGGACGGCCGGAGCTCCCCGCGACCAGCGCCGACGTCGCGCGCCTGGCCGGGGTCTCGCGCTCGACGGTCAGCCGGATCCTGAGCGGCAACCACGGGCGGTTCCCCGAGCACACTCGGCAGAAGGTGCACGACGCGGCCCGGGAGCTGGACTACCAGCCGTCCGTGGCGGGTCGGAGCCTGGTGAGCGGACGCAGCGACACGATCGTCGTCCTGGTCGTCAACGCCACCTTCGCCACCCGCTTCCAGGACGCGGTCGACCGCGTCATGACGACGACGAGCGAGATCGGCGGGAACGTGGTCATCCGACTCGCCGCCGAGACTCCACGGGCGACAGCCGAGTCCCTCGCCATGCTGCGTCCGCTCGCTGTGGTCGATTTCGGCGTGCTCGGCCTGCCGGAGCGCGAGTGGCTGGAGAGCAGAGGCGTCATCATCGTGCCGCCCGGACCGGAGACCGACGGCGGTGACAGCGACGGCGGGATCATCGACCTCCAGGTCTCCGCTCTCCTGGAGCGCGACCGCGAGGCGCTCTGGTTCGCCGGCAACGAGAACTCCGAGCGGGACCAGAACAGCGCCCGCCGGCGAGCGCGTCTGGTGGGCCTGAGCGAGAGCAGCGGCCTCCCCGCGCCCGGGCGTCTGACCGTGGACCTCACGCTCGCCAGCGGGACGGATGCTCTGCGCACCGTCCTCGCCGGGCCCCTGCCCGCTGGCATCGCCTGCTACAACGACGACGTCGCCATGACCCTCCTCGCCGCAGCCCGGGAGCTCGCGATCCGGATCCCGGAGGACGTCGCCGTGGTCGGCGTCGACAACTCACCGCTGGGGCAGATGTGGTCTCCGCGCCTGACGACCGTCGATACGAACCTGCGGCGGATCGTCGACTCGATGGCCCACCAGCTCCGCAGGCGTCTCGGGCGACCGGGCGGGGAACCGGAGCTCGGCGACCGCCGATTCACCCTGGTCCGGGGCGAGACCACCTAGGTCCGCGCCCCCGGAGGGGCGGTCAGGCGGAGACGGCGCCCTCCGCTTCGACGACGAAGCCGGTCGTGAGCGCAGCGCTGGAATCCGCTCCGACCCACACATCGAAGGTCGTGGGCTCCTGGACCCACTTCCGGGACGCCGCGCTCCAGTAGCGCAGCTGCGCGGGTGTCAGATCGAACATGACCGTGCGGCTCTCGCCGGCGTCGAGCGGCAGCCGTCGGAACCCCTTCAGCTCGCGCACTGGGCGGGCGGCGCTGCCGTAGCGCTGGTGCACGTACAGCTGGACGACCTCCTCGGCCGGTCGATCCGAAGTGTTGCGGACCGTCACCGAGACGGCGACGCTCTCCCCCACGGCGATCCGATCCCGATCGACGCGCAGGCCGCTGTACTCAAAGGAGGCGTAGCTGAGGCCGTGCCCGAATGGGAAGAGCGGCGTGGAGCTCTCGTCCCAGTAGCGCTCGTCCTGCTTCTCGGGCTGGAACGTGCGCAGGTGCGAGTAGACCATCGGCACGTGACCCACGTGCCGGGGCCAGGTGAAGGGCAGCCGTCCGGCCGGGCTGGTGTCACCGACGAGGAGGGCGGCGACCGCATCGCCGCCCCGGGTCCCGGGGTACCAGACCTGGAGGACGGCCCCGACGTTCTTGGCGGGCCAGCGCAGGTCCAGAGGGCGTCCGGACACGACGAGGACCACGACGGGCGTTCCGGTCGCCGTGATGCGCTGCAGCTGCTCGAGCTGCCGGCCCGGCAGATCCAGGACGGAGCGGGACGCGTTCTCGCCGATCTGGTTCTGGCGCTCGCCGACGACCACGACGGCGACGTCGGCCTCCGCTGCCGCCCGGACCGCTCGCTCGATCTCGAGGTCGTCGTCGTGGTCGGCGGGGGTGGCCTCGACGGTGGGATCCGAGCGGTCGAACATCGAGGGGAACGGGCGACCGGGGATTCCGGCACCGGGCGTGAAGGAGACGTCCACCGAACCGTCGACGCGCGTCCGGAGGCCGTCGAGGATGCTCACCGCCTCGTCGACGCGGTGGTCGAAGACCCACGGTCCGAGGATCTCCCGGCGGCTGGCGGCGAGTTGGCCGACGACCGCGATCGAGCCGATGGACGGCAGATCCAGGGGCAGCAGGCCGTCGTTGACGAGGAGGACGGCCGAGCGCTCAGCCGCCGTCTGCGCGAGATCCCGATGAGCGGAGGCGCCGAGCACCTGCTCGGCCGCGTCCTCGTCGGCGAAGGGGCTCTCGAAGAGACCCAGCCGGAATTTCGCCGTAAGCACGCGGCGCACGGCCTCGTCCAGCACGGCCTCGTCGAGCAGGCCCTGGTCGACGGCGGCGGGGAGGGTCTCGAAGGCGGGATCGAAGGTTGCCATCTCCATGTCGAGTCCGCTCGAGATCGCCCTCACCGCGGCGTCGAGGCTCGACGAGGCGAAGTGCTGGGTCTCGAGCGAGGTCACGGCGTTCGCGTCGGAGACGACGAAGCCGTCGAATCCCAGTTCGCCGCGCAGCACGTCGGTCAGGAGCCAGCGGTTGCCGCTGGCCGGGACGCCGTCGAGTTCCATGTAGGCGCTCATCACGCTCGTCGCACCGGCTCCGATCGCCGCAGCGAAGGGCGGCAGGTAGACGTTGTGCAGCTCGGACCCGGAGAGCTCGACGTCGTCGTAGTCCCGTCCGCCGCGCGCGGCGCCGTACCCGGCGAAGTGCTTGGGTGCGGCGAGGACGTCGTCCGGCCCCAGATCGCCCTGGAATCCCCTCACCTGGGCGGCCGCCATCGCGGCGCCGAGCCAGGGGTCCTCGCCGGCGCCCTCGATCATCCGTCCCCAGCGCGGGTCCCGGGCGACGTCCACCATGGGGGCGAAGGTCCAGTGGATCCCCGCGGCACGCGCCTCCCGGGCGGCGACGGACTGGGCGGCGGCGACGCCGTCCGGGTCCCAGGACGCCGCCTGGGCGATCGGCACCGGGAAGATCGTGCGCAGTCCGTGGATCACGTCGAACCCGAACAGGAGCGGGATCCCGTGGCGGCTCCCCGCGATCGCGATCCTCTGCAGGCGGTTGGCCATCGCCGCCGACTTGACGAACAGGAGCGAGCCCGCTCCCCCGCGGGCGACGGCCGCCTCGACCATCGCAGGCTGTTCGAGGTAGCGGCGCTGCTCGGGCGGGAGGGAGTCGACGTCGAGGCCCTCGGGAGCACGGCCCATGTCGCCGAAGTAGAAGTACTGGCAGAGCTGCCCGGCCTTCTCCTCGATGCTCATCCGCGAGAGCAGATCGGCGGTGCGCTCCTCCGCGGAGAGAGCAGGGTCGGAGTACGGGTGGCGGGTCATGCGTGTGCCTTCCTGAGGTGGAGAGGAGGAGTGGTTCGGGGCGGCGACCCGATGGTGCCGCGCTGTCCGGCCGTCATCCGGCTGCGCCTCCGGCGCTCTCGAGCGCCAGGGACCAGGTCCAGGAGTAGCGGCTCCCGACGAGCCGGTGCTCGGGCCGGGTGTCCGGTCCGAGGGCTGCCGTGCCGAGACCTCGGTGCGCGATGTCGAGGTGGAGTGTCGTCGTGGTCCCGGTGGGGAGCTCCCACCAGTGCTGGGCGCTCTCGAGCTGGGCGACGGTGTGCCGCGAGACGGAGGCGTGCAGAGGCTGCGCCGTCTCGATGATCGCCGTGCCGGCCCGGCCGGTCACGTGGAGTGAGCGGACGCCTCCGCGGGTGCCGTTCTCCTGCGGCGCGAGGTAGGGCACGGCGAGATCGTCGATGCGGCTCTCCCACCGGTGGAGGATCGCGGAGCTGCGACGATCGGGGTAGTTCTCCCACGGGCCCAGCCCCACGAGGGCCGCTCGGTCGAAGCCGTCGACGAGAGTGAGGCTCACCCCGACGCGGAGCCCGTCACGGGTGCCCTCGGGCAGCACGACCTCCTCCTCGAACGTGTAGCGGTCATCGCCGGTGGTCGTGGTCCGTCGGCGGTGCAGGACGGTCTCGCCGAACGCCGTTCGGAGCCGGGTCACGACCACCGGGCCGTGCTCGTCGGTCTCGACGGCGGTCGACTCGCGCGTGAGTTCGAAGAACCCGGATCGGACGAAGCGCGCGTCGAGCGCGAACGACCGGTCCTGGTCGGTGAGTGCGCGCCAGAGCGAGAGCGAGGGTGCGAGCGCCAGCAGAGGATGCTCGATCGCGCCGTCCACCCCGGTCTTGACGGCGCGCCCGCGGGGAGGCACGGAGAGGTCGGCGGCGGTGACCACCTGGTGAACGGCGATCTCGGTGCCGGCGTCGGCCCACGGAAGGTCGGACACCGTCGATAGGGTCAGGGTGAGCCCGAGCGCACCGGGGCGACGCAGCTCCGCGACGAGAGCCGACGGGATCTCGACGGTGCGTTCCGCACCCGGGGCCAGGTCGAGCTCGATCCTGTGGCGCGAGCCGGCGCCCTCGGTCGAATCGACATGGAGGTCGAGAGCGAGATCGCCGAGGTCGCGGAAGAACCGCCGGCTGCGGAGCCGGAGACGCCCGCCGAGGGCGGCGTCGCGATCGGAGACGATCTTGAGCGGGCTGAAGAGACCGCGCGCCTCGAACAGCGCCGGCTGAGGAGTGAGATCGGTGAAGACCAGGCCGTTCAGGCAGAGGGTCCCGTCGTGGCGGATCTCGCCGAAGTCCCCGCCGAAGCGCAGGCGACCCGACCCGTCGGGGTCGAGACCGTGGTCCATGAACTGCCAGATGAAGCCGCCCTGCAACCCGGGGAGCGTCTCGAACAGGCGCCAGTACTCCGCGAGGCCGCCGGTCGAGTTGCCCTGCGAGTAGGCGTACTCGCAGGAGATCAGCGGCCGGTCGCTGCGGTCGTCCCGTCCGTAGGCCTCGAGGGCCGCGAAGGACGGGTACATCGGGCAGACGATGTCGGTCGCCGCGCGCCCGCCGTGCCAGTCGTCGGCGATGGCACCCTCGTACTGGAGGGGGCGGCTCGGATCGGCCCGACGCAGCCAGGCCGCGGCGGTGTCGTGCGCGACTCCGTACCCGGTCTCGTTGCCGAGCGACCAGACGATGACGCTCGGGTGGTTGCGGTCCCGCAGGACCATCCGCTGGATCCGCTCGAGGATCGGCTGCAGGTAGCGGGGATCATCGGCGATTGTCGAGGCGAAGGCGTGCCCCTCGACGTCGGCCTCGTCGACCACGTAGAAGCCGTACTCGTCGCACAGCTCCAGCAGCACCGGGTCGTTGGGGTAGTGCGCCGTGCGGATCGCGTTGACGTTGAAGCGCTTGAGCAAGCGGAGCTCGTCCCGCAGGCGCTGGTGGGACATCACCCGACCGGTGCGGGGATCGACGTCATGTCGGTTCACGCCCTGCAGGAGGATGCGCTCGCCGTTGACGAGGAGGTTCCGGCCCTCGATGACGACCCGGCGGAAGCCCACCCGGAGCTCCACGCGGTCGATCACCGCTCCTCCGCCGTCCAGGAGCTCGACGACGACCGGCTCGAGGTGCGGCGTCTCCGCGGACCAGGGCGTGACCTCCAGCGAGTCGAGCAGCAGCTCGGTGGTGCCGGCGGGCGCGGTCGGGAGGCGGTGCGATCCGTCGAATCCCGGGATGGCCCGGAACTCCGCCGGGACGGGCGCGCTCGCGGCCGTGATGCTGACGAGGTCCATGAAGTCCTCCGGCAGCGTCGGCGCCGGGCGCGCGGACCGGTCCTCCGTCGACTCGGGCAGCAGCGGAGGCTGCATCCGACCCGCGATCGACAGGGTGTGGACGAGGCCGCGGAACAGCACGCGCGCTGCGTGACCGGTCGAGGCGAGGTGCGCGAGACCGTCGGTCGTCACGGTCAGGCGGAGGGAGCCCTCACCGGTGGCGGGATCGTAGTCGGCGACCGACACGACATCGGCGATCGAGACGGTCGGACGGGTCCACAGGAAGACGGAGCGGCTCAGCCCCGACTGCCACCACTGGTCCTGATCCTCGAGGTAGCTGACGGCCGACCACTTGGCCACGGCGAGCTCGAGCAGGTTCCGGCCCGGAACCAGCAGGTCGGTGATGTCGAACTCGGCCTCGAGGTGCGAGTCGGTGCTGGTGCCGGCGAGAACTCCATTCACGGCGACCCGGAGATGCCCCTCGGCCGCGCCGACGTGGAGGATCACCCGGCGCCCGTCCCGCCCGAGCAGCCCCGTCGGATCGAACCACCGCCGGTGGACGCCGACCGGGTTGCGCTCCGGCACCGCCGGCGGGACCTCGTCGAAGGGCATCACCACGTTCGTGTACTGCGGTGGATCCTCGACGGACCTCATCGTCCACAGGGAGGGAACGGCGACCTGCTCCCAGCGCTCCTCGAGCGGAGCGTTCCAGCCGCCGGCCAGCTGGAAGTCCCAGTCGCCGTCGAGGACGTCCTCCGGTGGCCTCCTGACCGCGTGGATCGGCAGCCGCGCGTGGGCCGTGAATCCTGTCGGATCGGGCGGCGGCAGGAGCAGGTCGGTCACGGGGTCCTCCAAGGACGGTAACGGCGGCGGGTTCGCGGGGACTGAGCGGTGCAGCGGTGCAGCGGTGCACTCCCGCTCAGACGGAGAGGCTCTCGGCGTCGGCGGAGGAACCCACCGGGAGCGCCTCGAGGGACACCACGGTCGTCTCCCCGTCGGCCGACACTTTCACCGTGATCGGGCCGGCCCCGGTCGGTCGGACGATCGCGAGCAGGCGGCCCTCGAACGTGGAGTGCTGACCGCTCGTGTACGACTCCGGGTTGTCGGGGCGTCCGCTGCCCAGGGCCTGGAGGACTCCCGCGCCCTCGACGGCGACCGACACCCGGCGGTCGCGGTGGGTAACCAGGGTCCCCGCCGAGTCGCGGAGTTCGAGAGTGAGGTGGCAGAGGTCTGAGTCGTCCGCCCGCAGCTCCTCGCGGTCCGCGGACGCGACGAGCCGGGCCTCCGCGTCGGACGCCGAGACCAGGCGGGTCCGCGCCCTCTCCGCACCGTCGGTGCGGGCGACGGCGACGATCTCCCCGGGCTCGTAGGCGACGTCGAACCTGGCGAGGTACGCGTTCTCGCGGCCGGCCGGCTGCACGCCACGGCTGCGCCCGTTGACGAGCAGCTCGATCTCCTCGGCGTCGCTGTAGACCTCGACCTCGACAGGCGACCCGGGTGCGGCGTTCCACGTCCAGGTCGACACCGAGTCGCTCCAGGCCCAGAGGCCGGGCATCTTCGTGCGGCCGTGGTTCTCGGGACGCAGAACCGCGATGTACGGCTCGTGCCGGAGCCCGAAGACCGTCTCCCGGTAGTACGACATCGTGCGGCGATGGCCGGTGATGTCGAAGTCGCCGGTCCAGGCCGCGATCCAGGGATAGGGCGCCTCGAATGAAGGAGGAGTGTCGGTGTAGTGGACGCGGCCGATACCCACCTCGCCCAGGTAGTCCCACCCGGTCCAGGTGAAGTCGCCGATCACGTGTGGGTTCTCCTCCACGAGGCGCCAGTACTCGGCGATCCTCGTGGGGAACGTCTCGGAGCCGACGATCACCCGGTTCGGGAAGAGCGTGCGGTCCAGCTCGTAGCGGCCGTCCCCGTAGTTCATCCCGGCGACGTCGAGAACGGAGAACGACTCCGCCGTCTTCTCCGAGACCATCGGTGAGGCACTGACCTGGTTCATGAAGTCGGCGGCCGAGTTCATCAACCCGTTCACGCCGCCGGTAGCGCCTGCTCCCTCGTCGGCTCCGGCGCGCGCGTGCATCATGGCGACCACGTCGCGGAGGACCGAGACGAAGCCGTTGATGCCGTTCGTCACGAGGCGAGTGGAATCGAGGGCACGGATCTTCTCGGCCAGCTTCCTTCCCCACTCCGATCCAAGCGGATCGCCGGTCTCGAGGATCTCGTTACCGATCGAGTAGAAGACGACGCTCGGGTGGTTGTAGTTCTTCGCGACCAGCGCCTCGACGTCGCGCTCCCACCACTCGGGGAAGTCGAGCGAGTAGTCGAAGGACGACTTCCCCTCCGCCCACATGTCGAACGTCTCGTCCATCACGAGGACGCCGAGCCGGTCGCAGGCGTCGAGCATCGGCTGGCTGATGGGGTTGTGGGAGCTTCGGACGGCGTTGAAGCCGGCCTCCTTGAGCAGCTCGATCCGCCGCTCGTCCGCTCGCCCGATCGCGGCGGCGCCCAGCAGACCGTTGTCGTGGTGGATGCAGGCACCGCGGAGCTTGACGCTCTGTCCGTTGATGCGCAGTCCGTGGAACGGGTCGATCTGCAGCGTCCTGATGCCGAAGGACGTCTCGCGCTCCTCGAGAACGTCGGCGATGTCGCGCACGATCGTCCGCGCCCGGTGGAGAGAGGGCGAGTCGAGGCTCCAGAGCTGCGGTTCGCGGAGGTAGAGCCGCTGCCTGACCAGGGCGCTCCCGCCTGCCCGCACCGTCACCGGGGCGCTGTCGTGAGCCGCGTCGGAGCCGTCGGGAGCGACGATCCTCGTTTCGACCGTCACGGTCTCGGTGTGCATCCCGGCGTTGCGGACCAGGGTCGTGACCCCGACGACGGCCCGCGATGCATCGATGTCGGGAGTGCTGATGCGCACGCCGTCCCCGGGCACGTGGAGGGGATAGGTGACGATCAGTACCGTGTCGCGCTGGATCCCGACGCCGGTGTACCAGCGGGAGTCGTCGTGGGCCCGAGCATCGACCCGGATGGTGTTCGCCTCCCCGAAGCGGAGGTAGGGGTCGAGCTCGATGACGAAGGTCGAATAGCCGTAGCGCCACTGCCCGGCGAAAGTCCCGTTCACGAAGACCATGGCGTCCCGGTAGACGCCCTGGAACTCGACGGAGACCCGTTTGCCCAGCCAGTCCCCCGGCACCTCGAACGTCTTCTCGTACTCGAAGACGCCGCCGGGGAAGTAACCGTTGCGGCCGCCCTCCGGGTGGCCTTCGGCGCGCGGCAGGCCGATGACGGCGTCGTGCGGGAGGGTGACGGGCTCACCCGCCTCCTGCCCGCCGCGGAGCTGGGCATAGGGACTGACCTTGGGGCGGACGGTCCAGCCGGTGTTGAACGAGGTGCGGGACATGGCGGCTTCCTTGAGGAGAGAGGAGTGGAAAGAGGTGATGCGCGTCACCCACGCCGGACGGGCGGGAGGCGCGGGATCACGAAGGTCAGGCGGTGCCGCCGCGGTGCAGCGAGACCACGTCGGTGAGATGCACCGGGGCAGCGGAGGGGCGGCCGAGAAGGATGCGCAGCTCCTCCATGTTGAAGTCGATTGCCGCGGCGACGTCAACCCGGATGCTGGAGAGCGGAGGATCGAGCAGCTGACCCAGCGGAGTTACGTCGACGCCGATGACCGAGACGTCGCCGGGCACGGTGAATCCGAGTCGCCGTGCGGCGACGAGGACGGCGGTCGCGGTGTCGTCGTTGTAGCAGGCGACGCCGACGCCGGCGCGGAGGACGCCGCGGAGTGCTTCGGTCGCGCCGTCCGACGTGAGAGGGACGGCGACGGTGATCGCGTCGGGCAGGCCGCGCTCGCGGCACGCGTCCTCGACAGCCGCACGACGTGTTGCAGAGGCTCGAGCTGGCCCCTGCCCGTCATGGGGCGCAGCGAAGACCACGAGGTCCTTCGTCGCGAGGAGCGTCTCGACCTGGATCCGACCGACGACCCGCTCGGGGTTCTCGCTCCCCTCGGCGGCGAGACGTTCGCCGCTGGGCAGGAACGCGACCCCTTCCTGCACGAGGTCCTCGCGCTCGCGCGGGACGAGGCCGCCCAGATCCATCACTGCGAGCGGCCGGAGGTAGAGGAGTGCGTCGACGGTCGACGCGACCTCGGACCCCGCGAAGCGCATCACGACGCTGACCCCGAGCTCGGCCGCCTGGGCGACGATCTGATCGAGGGCGTGCTGGAGGGCGTACCCGATCGTGATGCTGGGCAGGATGACCACCAGTACGTCGCTCCGACCGTTGGCTAGGGCTCGACCGCCCATCGACGGGCGGTAGCCGAGGGTCTCCAATGCCTGGAGGACGCGCGCCTCGGTCTCCTCGGAGAACTTCCCGCGGTGGTTGTTCAGCACGTGGCTCACCGTTGATCGCGAGACACCGGCCACCCTGGCGATGTCACTGGTGGTCGGCCGGGTGGCGCGGAGATTGGTGCTCATCGCTCCAGTGTCCCAGTGAGCGCGCACCCGATCCTCGACCGAGAGGTGCACCGCCGTCTCCGAGCGCCGCACCCCAAGCATCAGCTCATCACCCGGGTGCTGGTCGTGGCAAGGGTCGCACGAGTGCCGACGCTGATCGGCAGGATCGCCAGCGCGCCGAGAGCGGCGAACGCCGCCGCCACGATGTACACCCAGCTGTAGTCGCCGCCGAACACGGCGAGGACACCGGCAGCGAAGAACGGGCCGACCGCCTGCGGAACCTGATTGGCCAGGCCGAGGGTCGAGATGAAGCGCCCGTTCTGGTCCTCGTCCGCCGGCAGGACGTCGAGTGAGATCGCCTGGTCGACCGCGCCGTAGACGCCGATGGACAACGACCCGATGAGCGATCCGAGGATGTACTGCCCCGGAGAGGAGATCGTCGCCGTGACGAGGAGTCCGACCGCCAGAGTGAGCGCGCTCACCACGAGGAACGGCTTGCGGGTTCCGAGCTTGTCCGACAGCCATCCCGAGCCGATCGCGCCGAGAATCGCCGTGGCGATGACACCCGCGCCGACGACGGCGACCAGGCCGGCGACTCCCGCGGGGTCGAGCCCGAGACGCGAACCCAGCAGGTAGACGCCGTAGATCTGCATGAGCGCCAGCGCGACGAAGACCAGCGCCTTGCTGAGCCAGACCCAGGCGAGATTGGGGTAGCGGCGCGGGTTGAACCAGAACCCCTGGAACAGCTCGCCCGTGCGCAGCGCGGGGGCGGGTCCTGTCGCGCGCGGGTCCTTCATGGTGAGCACGAAGAGGACCAGACCGAGGAACGCCACGATCCCGGGGACGAGGAACATGAGAGCCGGGGTGGCCGTGAACGCGCCCGCGGCGACGATGCCCACGAGCGGTGCGATCTGGGTGATCGCTCCGTTGATGCCCATGACCCGGCCGCGCTGGGAGGCCGGGAGACGGTCGCCGAAGTGGGCGAGGATCATCACCGAGCAGAACGTGTAGCCGAGGAACGCGACGGTCCAGCCGACGATCAGCAGCGGCGCCGACTCGCCGAGCCCGATGACGGACGAGCCGACCAGGCCGAGCACTCCGCCGAACACGAGCCACGGCCGGCGACGACCGAGCCGGGACCGCGTCCGGTCGCTGAGCACGCCGACGAAGGGCGTGAGGAAGATCGCGATGACGCCGGGAATCCCGATGGCCAGCGCGAGGACGATGTCCTTGGTCGTGGGATCGATGGATTCGACCCGGATCGCGAGCGAGAACGCACTCGGCGCGACGAAGGCGACGTAGAGCGTGAACTGGGCGATGAGGATCGGCAGGATCTGCCGCTTCGGCATCCTCGATCCCTCCGGGTGGGACGACACTGCCTCGCCGATCTCCTCGCTCCCCACTTCCATCGCGGCAGGAAGGCCGGTGGGTGCCGCGGGGCCCACGCGTGTCGGCGTCTCGGGATCGGTCATGTCGTCACTCCATTGTCAAAACGAGATTCTCAGAACGTGGCGGGCCGGGAGACGCGATGCGCCGACCAGTTGGTGACCCGCGTCACCGAGTATGAACGGCGTGATCTGATGTCGCAAGCGCTAAAGTGACCCGCGTCACCTCACCACGGCGGCGTCGATGTCGATGCCGCATCCCCGGAAGGACCCGCTCCATGACCGACCTCCCCCGCGACTTCCTCTGGGGCGCCTCCGGCGCTCCGCACCAGATCGAGGGCGGCAACGTGCTCAGCGACTGGTGGGTCTACGAGCAGCGCTCACCGCACTTTGAGCCCAGCGGGGACGCCGTCGACAGCTACCACCGCTACGAGGAGGACATGCGCCTGCTGGCCGGTGCGGGCTTGACGGCCTACCGTTTCGGGATCGAGTGGGCGCGCGTCGAGCCGCTGCCGGGCCGGTTTTCGCTCGCCGAGCTCGCGCACTATCGCCGGATGATCGACACCGCGCTCGGCCTGGGTCTGACGCCGGTCGTCACACTGCACCACTTCACCAGCCCGCGCTGGTTCATCGAGGAGGGCGGCTGGCTCGGCGAGACCGCGCTGGACCGCTTCTCGAGCTACGTCTCCCGGGTCTGCGACATCCTCGACGGCGTCGAATGGGTCTGCACGATCAACGAGCCCAACATGTTCGCCTTCATGGTGCTGATGGCTCGGACGATCAACGCCGACGCGGTCCCCGACATCGACACCCCGACCATGCAGGCCGAAGGGGGCTTCGTGCTCCCCCGACCCCTTCGCGAGACCTCGCACCGGCTCGTGGAAGCGCATCACGCCGCTCGCGCGATCCTCCGGGAGCGGACGGAGGCGAAGGTGGGCTGGACGACGGCGAATCTGGCGCTGTACGCCGCATCGCAGGCGGACGAGGCCGTCTACCTTGAGGAGCGCTTCGCGCGCGAGGACGTGTTCCTCGAGGGAGCGCGCGGCGATGACTTCCTCGGCGTCCAGGCCTACACGACCCAGGCCGTCGACTCCCGCGGGCCCGTGCCGCATCCCGAGCACCCGGACAACACCCTCGTCGGCTCCCCCTACCGTCCGGAGGCTCTCGAGATCGCCGTGCGGCACGCGTGGCAGATCACCGGTGGAGTCCCGATCCTCGTCACCGAAAACGGCATCGCGACCGCCGACGATGAGCGCCGGATCGCCTACACGACGGAGGCGCTGCGCGGTCTCGCCCGCGCCATGGCCGACGGCGTGGATGTCCGGGGCTACCTGCACTGGAGCGCGCTGGACAACTTCGAGTGGGGTCACTGGGAGCCGACCTTCGGTCTCATCGCCGTCGACCGCACCACATTCGAGAGGCACCCGAAACCGAGCCTCGCCTGGCTCGGCGCGAAGGCGCGCTCGAACACCCTCTAGTCCCCGCCACTTACCGACTGCCCACCACGACAAAAGGATTGAGAATGAGGATCGAAGCAGGCCAGGTGGCCGTGATCACGGGAGCCGCGAGCGGGATCGGCTACGGCCTCGCCGAGGCACTGCACGCACGAGGCGTCGACGTCGTGATGAGCGACGTCCGCGCCGAGGCGGTCGCCGACGCCGTCGAGACCCTTCGATCGTCGAGTGCGCGGGTGGTCGGCGAGGTCGTCGACGTGACCGACGCCGTCGCCGTCGAGCGGCTCGCCGAGCGGACGATCGAGGAATTCGGGCGGGTGGATCTCGTCTGCAACAACGCGGGCGTCGTCTCTCCCGCGGCTCCGATGTGGGAGCAGACGCTGCAGACGTGGCGTCGGATGATCGACATCAAGTTCCTTGGTGTCGTGCACGGCGTGCGAGCGTTCACCCCGTACCTGATCAGGCAGGGATCGGGTCACTTCCTGAACACGGCGTCCTCGGGCGGCCTGGCACCACTGCCGGGGCGCACGCCCTACGCGGGCACGATGCACGCGGTCGTCGGGCTGACGGAGTCCTTGGCTGCGGAGCTCCGCGAGATCTCGCCGTCGCTCGGCGCGACGGTCCTGTGCCCCGGTCTGGTCGATACTCCGCTCGGGCAGAACTCGGCGACCCTCGGGATCGTGCCGCCCTCGCCCGCGATGGACGCCGCGGCCATGCGCACGCTGGCCGCCGCGCACGGCGGGATCCTCACCGCGCGCGAGGTCGCCGAGGCGGCGCTGCTCGCGGTCGAAGCGGGCCGGGTCCACTCGGCGCCGGGCGGCGGTGTCCGCGAACGTGCCGAGGCCCGAGTCTCTGCCCTCCTCGCGGACATCGCCGGAGACAGGGCCTGACCGCTCCCGGGTGCCATCGACGAGATCGCACCCGGGAAGAGCGCTCCGGCACGGCGGAGTTCGTGTGCTTGTCCTCACCCGTTTCGGTCAGGGGGAAACATCCCGGTCGGTGGTGGGGTGTAGGGGAGCATGTCGCCGGCCCGGTTCTCGTCTGTCGACGTCGCGAACGGACCAGTGTGGGAGAGCAGGATCTTCATGTGAACGTCGAGGTGGCTGATCCAGTAGGCGCTCAGATCGGCAGGACTCGTGCGAACCTCTTCCCACATCCGCCAGAGCGCTTCGATGCGGGTCAGCGCTTCGACGCTGCCCCACCACTCCGACGCCCACCGCTCGCCGCCGTTCTGGCCCTTGGCCGTGACGCGGCGCCGGTAGGAGGGCAGGAGGAACTTCCGCACCCACTCGTCGGCCGAGCCGAAGAACGTCGGTGGCACCTCATCCGCCACCCACTGCGCCGGCTCCGGCCGCACGTCGACCACTCGAGCGGGCCCCGAGAACGGATCCGGCTCGACGTCGAACACGTCCTCGTCGCTCATCACGCGCTCCGGTTCTCCGAACCCTGCTCCACGTCGAGCTCCGCCGCCGGCTGCGCCTCGAGCGGAGGCATCACCGTCACGACGGGCGACACCGGCGCGGAGTTCGCCGGTCCGCTACTCGCGTCGTGAGCGGCGATGGAGGCGTTGATCGCAGCGACCTGCTCCTTCGGGCCGTTGTACCAGGGCACCGTGTCGACCAGAGCCGCGCGGGCGCCGGACGAGAGCATGATCGCCCGTCCTCGGCCCATGCTGGTGAGGTCTGCGACTTCGAGGATCTTCTCTCGGCGCAGCGCCGAGGTGGTGGACCGGACGCCCTTGTTGTAGCTGGCAGAGGTCGTTTCCTTGTCGTAGGTGCCGATCAGCTCGGAGAGGGTGCGCAGGAACTCGTCCTCGGCCACTCCCCCGGCATAGAGCTTCACGTTCGCGGCGGACCAGAGCTTGAGCATGCCTTCCTTCCCGAAGACGCCGACGCCCTGCGACCAGGACTGGAACACCGCCATGATCGGGATCCCGCGCGAGCCGTAGTGCGAGTAGAGGTCGGGGAGGTCCTTCCACCGGCAGACGTTCGCGGCCTCATCCAAAACAGCGACGAGCGGCGTCGCGAGCCGGCCTCCGCGGGAGCGCGCGGCGTGCTCCTCCGCGGCCTCTATTGTCGCGGCGGTCAGGGCGGTGACGAGCGGGCCTGCGGTGCCAGCGCCCTCCTTGGACAGCGAGTACAGCGTCTCCGTCGACGTCACGAACGTCTCGGGGACGAACTGCGGGCGGGTGTCGTTCGGGCGGGCGTTCACCCAGTCGGCGGTCGCGGCGCTCTTCAAGCACACGGCCATGCCCTGCGCGGTCGAGTAGATCCCGTCGCGGGCTTTCTCAGCGGTGTTCATGATGCCGCGGACGGCTCGTGCGTTGGTCGGGTAGCCGTTGTCATGCAGGAGCTCGACGGGCGTCTCGTCCTCGACGGAGGTCAGCCAGAGCAGCACGTCGCTGATCGGCCGGTTGCCGGCCGCGGCGGCGAGCAGCAGGTCGGACAGCAGCTCTTGGCCCTTGCCGTCGAAGTAGGCGTCGGTCTTCGCGTTCATGGCCCTCGTGCCGGAGGCGAAGTGTGTCGCGAGCTTCGCGGCCTTGGTGTCGTCTGTGACGTAGGAGAGCGGGTTCCACCACCACGTCGCATCTTCGAACGCGACGCGCTGCGGGTCGAACACCCACACGTGGCCCTTGGCGGCGCGGACGTCGCGGGTCGCGTCGAGCACGTCGCGCTTGTTCGATGTCGTGACGACGGCGCCGGGCGCGGCCATGATCGCGGGGATGACGAGGGAGGTGGACTTGCCCACGCGGGGGCCGGCGATCAGCAGCATCATGTCCTCGAACGAGGCATAGAGCATCTGCTTCCCCAGGTGCAGCCGCCCCACTGGGACGCCGGGATTCTCTGGCACGCCGAGGCGGGCGGACTTCTTGAGCGCCTGCTTGCGCATCATGGAAGCGAGGTCGCGCGGGGTCGCCATGTACCGGGCGGCGTGGTCCACGCTCGAGCGGTTCTTGCGTCCGAGCGAGCGCATCCACACGAGCCAGAGGCCCACAAGGACGATGACCGAGACGGCGGCCGCGGCGATCGCCGTCGCGGACGTCGACCACACCACGCGACCGCGCAACAGGCCCGAGATGATTTCGAACGGATCCGAGGACAGGCCGGCATTCACGCCGTCGAGCTGTGACCCGACCGCGACGGCCACCCAGACGATGCCGAGAGCAGCGATCGCAGCGAGGGCGCTGCCGAGCATCAGCGCGTCGTTGGTGGCCTTGCCTGGCTCGCGTCGGCGGTTGTTCGCGGTGACGCTCATGCGTGCTCCTCCGTGTAGATCGGGCCTGTCCACCGCGGCGTGCGGTCGTCGGCGGATGCTTGCTTCGAGGTCCCCCAAGAGAGGACCGCGAGGCCCCGCTCAACGAACGAGCAAGGTAGGTCGGTGGTGTGGAAGCGGTGATCGCCTGGGACTGCCCGTTGGCAGGCCCAGAGGTAGCCCTCGAACGCGAGCGTCGACGGGCAGCTCACGTGATCACTCGATCCCACTGGTCCCAGGCGACGAAACCGGCCAGGAGCCCGACGCCGGCCCAGCAGAAGGGGAGCAGAAACCGGTCGCGGTCCGCGGTTTGCTGGCGGGCGCGGATCGCGCTGATGGTCGCGGCACCGCCGGCGCCGGCCGCGACGCAGCTTGCGCCGAAGGCGACGAGGACGCTCACGGCAGGATCTCGATGTTCACGGGATCGGTGGGCAGCGGCTCCGCTGCACGGCCGGCGCGGGATGTCGCGTGCCAGAGCTTGTTGGTGTCGTTGACCTCCTTCTCCGCCGCGGTCAGCTCGACGCGCACCGGGATCCCGGGACGGCCGCCGACCTTGATCAGGAAGCGGCCGCGGCCGGGAGGCTCGGACTCGTGGCCGGACACGGGGTCCCAGGCGGGCGGGTCTTGCCAGGAGGTGAGCATCCCCTGCTCCGCGATCGACATCGGCACAGCTGAGGTCAGTAGCGGCATCTCAGCACCGGGAAGGCCGCCGCAGATGACCATGCCGCTTCTCTCCACGAAGCCCTTCGCCTTCATCTGGTCCTCCTGCGACGCGAGCGCGAGGAGGTCGGACATGGTGTGGCTGATCATCGCCAGGCCGACGCCGCGGGCGCGGTTCAGGCGGGTGAGCGCGTCGACGCGATCGACCATGCCCTTGCCCGCGCGCAGCGCCCGCCACAGCTCGTCCAGGATCACGAAGTAGTGCCGTTGCGGTTCGAGCTCCGCGTCCGCGAGGGCGGCCGCGACGTTGACGGTCCCGAAGCCGGCGGACCAGCAGGCGAGGAGGATCGCGGCCTGGAGGTCGCCTTCGGAGTCATCGATCGAGGAGACGTCGTAGACGACGGGCCGGTCCCGGCGCATCGGCGTGGTGGTCTGCTTCGAGAACACCTCGCCCAGGCGTCCACCGGTGGTGAGGCCGATGAGGGACGCTTCGAGGTTCTCGGTGACGTCCTTGTACTTCTCGATGTCGCCGCGGTCCAACGCGACCTGACGAATCTCGTCCGGCGCCTCCTGGATGACGCGCAGCAGGTCCGCGAGGACCGGCACTCCCTGGTGGTGCTCGTCCAGGTACTTCAGCGCCCGGTCGATGATCGTCTCTTCGCGGTCGCTCGGCGGCTGGGAGCGGAGGATCGTCAGCAGCGCGGCGACCATCGTGTGCCGGCGGCCGTGGGCGTCCGCGAGGACCTGGTGCGCGAGGCGCTGCACCTTCGCGGCGTGCTTGCGCAGCCGGCCGACCTCCGCGATCATCGCCGCGGTGTCGTCGGAGGCGCCGAGCGCGTCGACCTGGTGCGCGAGTTCGTCGGCCCGCTCGAGCGAGCGGGCGGCCTCGTCACGGAGGCGTTGCGCCGCTTCCGACGCCTCGCCGGGATCGAGGATGTTCAGGTAGCCGCGGCCACGGCCGAGAGGGATGACCTGCCCGTCGAGGGCTTCGATCAGATCCACGTAGTCGGGCTTGAGGTCGCCCAGCACGAGGGGGATCGTGCCGTAGCCCGCGAGGCCGGCTGCCATGCGGCGGGTCAGCGAGGACTTCCCCAGGCCGGGCTTGCCGAGCACGAACATCGACGGGTTCGAGATGAGGTTCGCGCGCTGGAACCAGCTGATCGGGTCGCAGCAGACGGAGGCGCCGGTGGAGAGGTTCTTCCCCAGCGGCACCCCGATCATCGGCGTACCCGTCCCGACCGAGAACGGGTACAGCCCGCACACCTGCACGGTCGTCCCGCGGAACTCATCGGCGGCCGTGACGTTGACGGCTTCACCACCGCCGCGACCGAGCCATCCGCGGATGCTCGGGCGCAGAGGACGGCGCAGCGCTGTCCCCTGGCTCTTCTTCTTCCCGCCGTGCGGGATCTCGATCTTCTTCACTTCCCGACGCCGGGTGCGGGGGCTGGTGCGCTCTCTGGTGAGCGTCGGACGCTGAGCGACCGCGGCTATCAGGGCCGGAGCTTCGCCCCGCCCGCGCGCAGCCCGCTGCGAGGGTGCCGTCGTGTCGGTGCCGGGCTCTGCCGAGGACGACACGGCACCGGTCGGCAGGCCGACGCGGGTCAGCTCCTCCCCCGTCGAGTCGCCGTGGGCGGCGGTGACCGCTCCGTCCGGCAGGACGTCCTCGCCGGGTTCGAGCTCGTTGTCGCTGTTCGAGGAGAACAGCCGGGTGATCAGGCTCACAGGGACTCCCTCACTTCGGTGGGCAGGCGCAGGTGCCGCGGGAGCACGAGGCCCAGCGGCAGACCCGCAGCGAAAACGGTGTCCTGCGACCCGAACGCAGGCCGCACCCGAAGACGCGCCGCAGCGGTCAGCGAGTCGATCGCCGCGCGCGCGTCCGCCTCGTGCACAGCGTCAGTGGTCGTCGCGGTGACGATCAGACCGAAGTTGAGCAGGCCGGCGCCGGCCGCTTCCTCTGCCGCGGTCGCCTGGGCGGAGCGGGTGGAGAGGGTGGAGCGGGCGGTGGGCTTGGTCGATGCGGAGCTGTTGAACTGCGCCGCGTTCAGGTCTGCCTCCACGATCGCCGCGGCCCGGGCAGGGTCGATCGGGCGGTAGAGGAGGGTGACGCGCTTGCGGGCGACGTCGCGGTGCGGAGCGAGCAGGCGCGCGAGGATTCCGGACTGCACGACGCCGCGCGGCGGGGAGGTCATCGTCCACGACGTCGACACGGCGCCGTCGTGTCGGTACGAGTCCCACCGGGACTCCGCGGCCGCGGGGCCGACGTCCGTCCAGGACAACTCCGGCACGTCCCCGGAGGCGCGGGCCTCATCGATCAGAACGGCGGCGGCGGGGTCGTAGGCGACCCGGATCACCTCGCACAGCTCCTGAGCACCGAGCGGCCGCGCAGCGCCCGCACCGGTCGCAGCGAGGCTCGTCGTCAGCCCGGGCAGACGTGCAGCGAGGTCCGCGGCGACCTCCTTCGCGTTGCGGCGCTTCCCGCCGATGCGGGACAGGGAGGAGAACGTGATCGCGACGTAGGCGCGGATCGTGGCCGACCCGACCGGGTAGCTGTTCACGACCTCCGAGAGCATCGCTCGAGCGAACTCCGGCGCATCCGGGTCCATCGACCCCTCAACCTCCGACCGCAGACGCGTACCGGTGTCCGGGGCAGTCTCGACGGTGACGGACGCGGCCTCGATGCCGGGCTCGTCTCCGAGGTTCGAGAGCCAGATGCCGTACTCCGCGACCTGGTTGTTGACCTGCTCCTGATCCACCAGCGCGGCGCCGTCCGGCTCCGTGGCGATCACGACGGTGTAGTGCTTGGTCGAGGGGACGTGCACGAAAGCGAACCGGCGCCCGTGCGAGTCCTCGTGCTCGGAGAGCTGCGACGCCGCAGCGAGTCCAGGGAGCTGAAACGTGCCCCACTTCGCTCGACCCGCGGGGCCGGAACGGTAGACGTTCGCTCCCTTGGCCTTCGTCCGCATCCAGTTCACGCGATTCACCGTCCTTCCGAGGGCGCTCTGCCCGTGCTTGTCCTTCACCGAAACCGTCAGCAAGATCCCGCCGAAGATCGCGGCGACGATCAGCGCGGCACCGAGGCCGGAGAACATCGACGCGATGATCGAGGAGAGGATGCCGACGAACAGCACGCCCGTGGCGAGCTGTCCGAGGCCGCCGAGTCCCGCGGTCTGCGGACGGCGCCAATTGCCGTACGTGCGCGGCGCCTCAACGCTGCGCGTGGGAGCCGTGGTGCTCATCAGTTCCCGCTCTCGTTGGCGCCAGTGGCGGCGTCCGTGGCGGCCTTGACCGCTCCTGCTGCGTTCTTCGCGCCCTCGGCGGCCTTCCCGGCCACCGCAAGGCCGACACCGATCGGGCCTCCTGCCGCGGCTGCGGCACCACCGCCTGCTGCCGCGCCGCCTGCTGCGGCACCACCGCCGGCCGCAGCTCCGCCTGCTGCGCCGCCGCCTGCGCCGGAGGCGGCCGGGGTCGCAGCGGGCGACCCCTTGCTACCTGCGGACGCGCTACTGCCGGACGGTGCGGAGCCGAAGCCACCGCCGCCAGGCGTTCCTCCGCCCCCGCCGCTGTCACCTCCGCTGCGCGAGCGGATCGCTCCGCTGGCAATCTCCGCCGCTCCACCAGCCGAGGCCGCACCGAGCAGGAGGCCAGCCCCGCCCCAGCCGCCGCCTACCGAGGCGACGGCGGGGACGAGGAAGCGCATCAGGGCGGGCAGTGCGACGAGCGCGATGAGCATCAGCGCGAGGCCGGTGACGATCTGGAACAGCCCGGTCCCGTCCGACTTGAACAGGTCAGTGCCGGTCATTCGGAAGGCGATCGCGTAGACGATCGCCGCGGCCGGCTTGTAGAGGATGAATGCGAGAGTCCAAGCCATCGTCTTCTTGAACCACTGCTGCCCGATCTCAGTGTTCGTCGCGGCCGCGGCGATCGGGAAGATGCCGGCGAGGACGACCAGCATTGCGCCGCGGAACACCATCAGCGCGACCTGGACGTACGTCATCAGCACGGCGAGGATCCCGAGGAGGAAGAGGCCGATCAGGCCGATGGGAGCGGTCGCGGTGAGAGAGATCATCGCGAAGACGTTGGTGCCGAAGCAGTTGCTCTCACCGTTAGTGACGTCGCAGTCGGTGGAGTTGTTGAGGATCCAGACCGAGAACGCGTCCCCGGCCTGCGTGGCGAGGCGGATCACGACGAGTCCCGCTCCGGCGACGGCGATCAGCGTCAGCACCGAGCGGGCGAGGGTGCGCAGCTCGCCTGCACGCTGCGTCCACACCATCCGGCCGGCCGCTACGAGGATCGAGAGGATCGCGAGCCCGCCGGCGTACCACTCGAGCTGCCCCTGCACCCAGCCGACGACGCTCGAGGACTCGTTCAGGTGCAGCGCCAACGGCAGGAACCCTGTCACGAGTGCGGAGGCGGAGGAGAGCAGGAAGACGGCGAAGATGATGACGCCGACGCGTCCCATGTGCGCTTCGCCGTCGCCGTGGCGGCGACGGGTGCTCATCATGACGCCGGCGATGATCAGCGACATGACCGCGAGGCCGGCCGCGACCCATGTCACATAGCCGAGGATCGTCTCAAACGCTTCGGGAAGGGGCGGTGTGCCGCCGCCGTTAACGCCGCCTCCCCGGTCGACAACGGTCACCGGGGAGGGAACCTTCACCCAGAGGGTGCCGAGCGAGACGACCGCTTTGCCGAAGCCCTCCAGGATGTTGTTGACGAACTGCTGCAGAGCGTCGTTCGACGCCTGCGAAACGACGTTGCCGATACCTTCTCCGGTCCAGCAGAGAACGTCGACGACGGAGCACGGCTCTTTGTCAGGGACTGGGGTCATGTGGTGCCGCTCCAAGGGAG
>Ga0265780_10000846_pt1 | contig 45544 bp, 35 predicted proteins | sample P1T30metagenome_FD_192432 | JGI IMG/M metagenome (GOLD analysis project Ga0265780, IMG submission 192432) | Plant litter microbial communities from East Loma Ridge, Irvine, California - P1 T30 | ecosystem: Environmental > Terrestrial > Plant litter > Unclassified | place: USA: California... | reverse complement strand
CATGATTTCGCCCCTGATGCTGCGAGGCCTGTGGGCCTACCGCGGTTTCGTGCTGGGCAGCGTCAAACGCGAATTCCAGTCGAAATACGCCAATGCCATTCTGGGCGCCCTGTGGTCGGTGCTCAGCCCTCTTGCCATGATCCTGGTGTACACCGTGATCTTCTCCGAGGTCATGCGCACCAAGCTGCCCGGCGCCGAATCGGGATTCGCCTACTCGATCTACCTGTGCGCCGGCATCCTCACCTGGGGACTGTTCGCCGAGATCGTCGCCCGTGGCCAGAACATGTTCATCGAACAGGCCAACGTCATCAAGAAGATCAGCTTCCCGCGCATCTGCCTGCCGGTGATCGTGGTGCTCAACGCGCTGGTCAACTTCGGCATCATCTTTGGCCTGTTCCTTGTTTTCCTGATCGCGACCGGCAACTTCCCGGGCTTGATGTTCGCCGCCCTTCTGCCGGTGCTGCTGGTGCAGGTGCTGCTGGCGATCGGGCTGGCCATGATCGCTGGCGTGCTCAATGTCTTCTTCCGCGATGTCGGCCAGTTCGTGACGATCGCGATGCAGTTCTGGTTCTGGCTGACCCCGATCGTGTATCCGGCCTCGATCCTGCCGCCGGAAGTGCGCGGCATGCTCGCGTGGAACCCGATGGTCCCGCTGATCCAGGCCTACCAGGCGATCCTGGTCCATGGCACCGCGCCCGACTGGGCTGCGATCGGCTGGGTCGCGCTGCTGGCGCTGGTCCTGTGCGTGTTCGGCATGCGCCTGTTCAGGAAGCGCGCCGGCGAAATGGTGGATGAACTCTGATGGGCACGATTACCGTTTCCAACCTGGGCAAGGCCTATAAAACCTATCCGACCCCCCTGTCGCGCCTGTCGGAATGGGTGTTGCCCTTCCGCGGCCCGCGCCACTCCCTCAAATGGGTGCTGCGCGACGTCAGCTTCCAGGTCTCGCCGGGCGAAGCCGTGGGCCTGATCGGCATCAACGGCGCCGGCAAGAGCACGCTGCTCAAACTCATTACCGGCACCACCCAGCCCACCACCGGCAATGTGGCGATGCAGGGCAGCGTGGCCGCCCTGCTCGAACTGGGCATGGGCTTCCATCCCGATTTCACCGGCCGCCAGAACGCCTATATGGCCGGCCAGCTGCTGGGCATGTCGGTCGAGCAGATTCGCGAGCTGATGCCGCAGATCGAAGCCTTCGCCGACATCGGCGACTACATGGACCAGCCGGTGCGCGTGTACTCGAGCGGGATGCAGATGCGGGTCGCGTTCTCGGTCGCCACCGCGCGCCGGCCCGACATCCTGATCGTCGACGAGGCGCTGTCGGTGGGCGACGCGTACTTCCAGCACAAGAGCTTCGACCGCATCCGCCAGTTCCGGAAGGAAGGCACCACTCTGTTGCTGGTCTCGCACGACAAGCAGGCGATCCAGTCGGTGTGCGACCGCGCCATCCTGCTCGACGGCGGGCGCCTTGCGCGCGAAGGCCGCCCCGAGGAGATCATGGATTACTACAATGCCATGATCGCCGAGCGCGAGAACGACACCGTGCGCCTCAAGGAGATCGCCGACGGCAAGGTGCAGACCGTGTCCGGCACCGGCGAAGCCACCGTGTCGAGCATTTTCCTGCGCGACGAGAATGGCGAATCGGTCGAGGTGGTCGATGTCGGCAGCCCCGTCACGCTCGAGGTCAGGGTCAAGGTCAATGCTCCGATCCCGCGCATGGTGCTCGGCTACATGATCAAGGACCGCCTGGGCCAGACCATGTACGGGACCAATACCCATCTCAAGGCGCTGCCGCTCGACGATGTCGCGGCCGGCGAGGAGGTGGTCTACCGCTTCGCTTTCCCGATGAACCTGGGACCTGGCACCTACTCGGTCGCCACTGCCATCGTCAGCACCGACACCCACCTGGTCAACAACTATGAATGGCGCGACCTGGCCCTGGTGTTCACGGTGATGAACATGCGCCGTCCCCATTTCGAAGGATCGGCCTGGCTCGACCCGGCCGTCGATATTCAACGCCCATGACTTTCGTTTCCTACTCCCAGAACGGCGAAGACGTGCTGCTGTGGCGCGCGCTCGGCCACGTCAAGCACGGCTACTACATCGACGTCGGCGCCAACGACCCCGTCGAGCACTCGGTCACCAAGGCCTTCTACGAACGCGGCTGGCGCGGCATCAGCATCGAGCCGCTGCCGTCGTTCCACCAGGCCTTCGAAGAGCAGCGGCCGCACGACGTCAACCTGGCCATCGCGGCGGGCGCCAGCGACGGCGAACTGACCCTGTACGACGTGCCGGCGGTGCGCGGCTGGGCCTCGCCCGAGGCGTCGGTGGCCGAGATGCACCGCGCCGAAGGCCATGAGGTGGCCGAGATCACGGTGCCGGTGCGCACCCTGGCATCGGTGTGCGAGGAACACGTGCGCGGCGAGATCCACTTCCTGAAGGTCGACGTCGAAGGCTTCGAGGGCGAAGTGCTGCGCGGGATGGACTTCGCGCGCTGGCGTCCATGGGTGCTGGTGATCGAAGCGACGCTGCCGAACAGCCGCGAGACCAACCACGAAAACTGGGAGCATCTGGTCACCGGCCAGCGCTACCGCTTCGCCTGGTTCGATGGCCTGAACCGCTACTACGTCGCCGAGGAACACGCCGAACTGCTGGCGCACCTGAACATCCAGCCGAACGTGTTCGACGAATTCATCTCGCACCACCTGGAGTCGGCCTGGGAGCGCGAACGCGCGGCCGGCGCGGCGCTGGCCGCGGCCGGGGAAAGGGTGCGCGACATGGCGGTCCAGGCCGAGCGCCACCACGCCCACAACACCGAACTGCTGTGGCAGATCGGCGGCGCCAACGAGCGCGCCGACCATGCGCACGAGCGCGCAGACCTGGCCGAAAGCCGGGCTGCCGCCCTGTCGCACCGGCTCGACCTGGTGCATGCCGACGCTGTCAAGCTGACCGCATGGGGCAAGGATCTGGAAGCCCATGTCGCGGCCATCCATCGCAGCACCTCGTGGCGGGTGACGCTGCCGCTGCGGCGCGCCGGCAGCCTGGCGCGCAAGCTGCGCCAGCCGAACCGCACCAAACGCATCGTCACGCGCCTGACCCGCAACGAGACGCTGCGCCGCCTCCTGATCCCCATCCTGCTGCGCTTCCCGGCGCTCAACCGGCGCGTCGCCATGGGCCTGGCCACCATCAAGCAGGTGCCGCCAGAGCCGCTGCCGCCGGGCGTTGCACCGGTGCCGGACGAGCTGCGTGCGCTGCCGGCCTCCGTGCGCACCGTGCTGGTCGATCTCAAGCGTGCCCGCAATCTTCATTCAGGCCAATAATCCATGCGTCTCGTAATCGATCTCCTCGGCTATTCCAACCGCGTCGACCCCGCCGCGCTGCGCCTGTGCGCGCAGTTGGCACAGCAGTGTCCGCAAGAAACCGAGCTGTGGGTGGCGGCGTCGTTGAACGACCCGGACGCGCTGGAATCGCTGCGCCTTGAACCGGCTCTGGCACAACGCGTGCGCAGCGTCGAATTGCCGTCCAGCGGCGCGGTCCGGGCCCAGCTGCGGCGCCATGCGCTGCACAGCCTGGTGGGCCAGCACGCCGGCGCGGTGCTGGCTGTGGGCCGTCCCGCCACCGCGGGCGACCAAGGCGATGCGCCATATCCCCTGCTGGTCCAGGATCCCGGCACAGCGGTTGACGCTGCCGCGCTGGTCGATGCCCTGGTGGCGCTGGCGCGAAAAGGCGTGCCGAAGACACCGTCGGCTCGGCCGAAGCTGGCCTATGTGTCGCCACTGCCGCCGGTTCATTCCGGCATTGCCGACTACAGCGCCGAACTCGTGCCCGAGCTGGCCACATTCTACGAGGTCGAACTGGTGGTGGCGCAGGACAGCGTCACCGACCCGCGCCTGGACGGCATGGCGCTGCGCACTCCGGACTGGCTGCGTGCGCATGCCCACGAATTCGAACGCGTCGTCTACCACTTCGGCAATTCGCACGCCCACCAGCACATGTTCGAGCTGCTGCGCGACGTGCCGGGCACCGTCGTGCTGCACGATTTCTTCCTGTCGGGCGTGCTGGATAATCTCGAACGCGAGGAATACCTTCCCAAGGGCTTCCTGCACGCGCTGTACGAGTCGCACGGCTACAGCGGCCTGCTGTCGCACCGCAGGGAAGGCCGCAATCCCTCGATCTGGAAATACCCGCTCAACAAGGGTGTGCTCGACCATGCCAACGGCGTGATCGTGCATTCCGACTTCTCGCGCCAGCTGGCCACCGACTGGTATGGCGCTGATGCGGCCGACGGCTGGCGCACCATTCCGCTGCTGCGCGGCCGCCCGGATGGCTGTGCCTCGGACGCCGAGCGGGCCCGTGCCCGCACCGAGGCGCGCACGCGTCTGGGCCTGGCTGAGGACGAATTCGTGGTCTGCACGTTCGGCATGCTCGGCGGCACCAAACTGAATGCCGAACTGCTTGACGCCTTCCTCGCATCGCCGCTGGGCGCCGATCCGCACTGCCGGCTGGTGTTCGTCGGCGCCAACGATCCCGGTCCCTATGGCGAACAACTGGCCGGGAAAATCGCCGCCAGCGCTGCGGCCGAGCGCATCCGCATCACCGGCTTCGTCGACGCCGCCGCATATGCCGACTGGCTGGCCGCCTGCGACGGCGCGGTCCAGTTGCGCAGCAGCACACGCGGCGAGACCTCGGCGTCGGTGCTCGACTGCCTGCTGTATGGCGCACCCACGATCGTCAACGCCCACGGCTCGACCGCCGCGCTCGATGGCGAGCTGCTGATCAAGCTGGACGACGGCTTCGAGATCGCCGCGCTGGCCACCGCACTGACCACGCTTCGCCAGGACGGCGAACTGCGCGCGCGCCTGACGCGCCGCGCGCTCGGCTTCATGGCGGCGCACCACGCGCCGCAACATGTGGGCCGCCTGTTCGCCGAGGCGATCGAAGACTTCGCGCGCGACGCACGCGGCGCCGTCCACCGCCGCGTGGTGCACGCGGCGGCGCCGCTGGCGGCCGAGAACAAGCTGCCGGCGCTGGCCGCCGCGATCGCCTTCAACCGCGCGCCAACGCCACAACGCCAGTTGCTGGTCGATGTCTCGGCGCTGGTCCAGTCCGACCTCAAGACCGGCATCCAGCGCGTGGTGCGCAGCATCCTGCTGTCGATGATCGCCGATCCGCCGCCGGGTTTACGCATCGAGCCGGTGTATTCCCGCGGAGGCAACCAGCACTATGTCTACGCCCGCAATTTCGGCATGAAGCTGGTCGGCGAAACCGAACTGGTGCTGGAAGACGCGCCATGCGATATCCGCGCCGGCGACATCTTCTTCGGCCTGGACCTGTTCACCACCGGCACCACCCAGAACGAACAGCGCCTGCTCGACATGCGCATGCGCGGCGTGGAGGTGTATTTCGTGGTCTACGACGTGCTGCCGATGCTGCGTCCCGAAGTATTCCCGTTCGGGACCGAGCAGTACTTCGGCGATTTCTTGCGCAGCGTGCACAAGGTCTCGAACGGCGTGCTGTGCATCTCGCGCGCCGTGGCCGACGAACTGGCCGGCTGGATCGCCAGCGAAAAGCTGGAGCGCCACAGCCCGCTCAAGCTGGCCCATTTCCACCTGGGCGCCGACATCGACGCCAGCGCCCCGAGCTTCGGCCTGCCGCCGGAGGCCGACCAGGTGCTGGCGGCGCTCGCCGAGCGCCCCAGCTTCATCATGGTCGGCACCGTGGAGCCGCGCAAGGGTCACGCCCAGGCGCTGGCCGCGTTCGAACTACTGTGGGACAGCGGCGTCGACGTCAACCTGGTCGTGGTCGGCAAGGAAGGCTGGATGGTCGAGAAGGTGTGCCAGCGCATGGCCGCGCATCCCGAGAAAGCCAGACGCCTGTTCTGGCTGGCAGGGATCTCGGACGAGATGCTGCAGAAGCTGTACGCGGCCTCGTCGGCCCTGCTGGCGCCGTCCGAAGGCGAAGGCTTCGGCTTGCCGCTGATCGAGGCCGCCCAGAAGGGCATTCCGATCCTGGCGCGCAACCTGCCGGTGTTCCGTGAGGTGGCGGGCGAACACGCCGCCTATTTCGACGGCCTGGCGCCGCAGGACCTGGCCGCCGCCGTCACCACCTGGCTCGAACTGCAGCGCGAAGGCAAGGCGCCGCCATCGACGGGCATGCCGTGGCTGACCTGGGACGGCAGCGCGCGCCAGGTGCTGGACGCGCTGGTTGGCCAACGCTGGTACAAGACCCTGCCCGGCACGGCACAGGCCAGCGCCAATACGTGATAATAAGAGCATGAACGCAAACGTTACCCCATCCATGACGCAGGCCGATCAGGCAGCCCCGCGGCGCGCGGGGCCGCAGATCGCGGTCGTGATTCCGAGCTACCGCGTCACCCGCCACATCGTCGGCGTGATCGCCGGCATCGGGCCCGAAGTATCGCGCGTCTATGTGGTCGACGACCGCTGCCCGGACGGCAGCGGCGAATTCGTGCGCGCCAACTGCAGCGACCCGCGCGTGACCGTGCTCGAACACGACGAGAACCAGGGCGTGGGCGGCGCCGTCATGACCGGCTACCGCGCCGCGATCCTCGATGGCGCCACCGTGATCGTCAAGATCGACGGCGACGGCCAGATGGATGCATCCCTGATCCCGACTTTCGTGGCGCCGATCCTGGCCGGCGAAGCCGACTACACCAAGGGCAACCGCTTCTTCAACCTGGAGCGCCTGGGCGCGATGCCGCCGGTACGCCTGTTCGGCAACGCCATGCTGTCGTTCATGACCAAGCTGTCCTCGGGCTACTGGCACCTGTTCGACCCGACCAACGGCTACACCGCCATCCACGCCGATGCCGCGCGCTTCCTGCCGTTCGAGAAGATCAGCAAGCGCTATTTTTTCGAGAGCGACATGCTGTTCCGCCTGAACACGCTGGGCGCGGTGGTGGTCGACGTGCCGATGGACGCTGTCTATGGCGACGAAGTGAGCAACCTGAAGGTCTCGCAGGTGATCACCGAGTTCGCGGCCAAGAACGTGCGCAATTTCTTCAAGCGCCTGTTCTACAACTACTACCTGCGCAACCTGTCGGTGGCCTCGCTCGAGCTGCCGATCGGCGTGCTGCTCACCATTTTCGGCCTGGTCTACGGCACCGTGCACTGGATCGCCTCGGCCCGGAGCGACGTCGAGACCCCGGCCGGCACCGTGATGCTGGCGGCGCTGCCGGTGATCATGGGCGTGCAACTGATCCTGGGCTTCCTGAACTACGACATCGCCTCGGTGCCGAGCCGCCCGCTGCACAAGAAGACGCTGTTCCGGCGCCGCCACGATGATTGACGCGGTGCGCCTGCGCCAGTTCGGCGTATTCGTGGCCGGCGGCCTGCTGTGCGCGGGGATCGACGTCGGCCTGATGCAGCTGTTGATCATGAAGGGCTTCCACCACTCGGCCGCCGCCAGCGCCGGCTTCGCGGCGGGCCTGCTGGTGAATTACGCGTTCCACAGCCGGGTCACGTTCGACCAGGCAGCGTCAAAGGCCAGCTTCGCGCGCTATATGTGCGTGGTGGGCCTGAACTATGTGCTGACCATCGCCTGCGTCGCGCTGGCGGTCGCCGTCCTCGACAACCCGCTGGCCGGGAAGATCCTGTCGCTGCCGCTGGTGGCGGTGAACGGATACCTGCTCAGCCGTTACTGGATCTTCAAGTGATGCGCATTGCTCCCATTGCCCACGACCAGGCCACGCTGGCCCAATACGGCGCGCTGTTCGACGCCTGCTTTCCCGGCACCGACAAGTTCACGCCGGCCTACCTGAGCTGGCTGTACGCCGCCAATCCCGACGGCCCCGCGGTCGGCATGGACGCCTGGGACGGCGAGCGCCTGGCCGCCCACTATGTCTGCGTCCCGGCGCGCGCCTGGGTCGAAGGCCGCGAAGTGCTGGTGCTGCTGTCGCTGAACACCGCCACCCACCCCGACTACCAGGGCAAGGGCCTGTTCACCAAGCTCGCCGCGGCCACCTTCGAGGCCGGCGCCGCGGCCGGCTTCGACGGCGTGTATGGCGTGGCCAACGCCAACAGCACCCCGGGCTTCGTGCGCAAGCTGGGCTTCCAGCTGGTGCGCCCGCTCGAGGCGCGCGTCGGCCTCGGCACGCTGTCGCACCGCGCCAAGGCGCCGGCCGCGCAGCTGTCGTTCGAGCGCAGCTGGAGCCCGGCGTCGCTGGCCTGGCGCTGCGCCAATCCGCACAATCCGGTGCACCGGCGCAGCAAGGGCGGCCGCCAGCAGTTCTACGCGGCCGCCTTCGGCCTGCGCCTGCCGGCCTACGCCGAGCTTGAGGAGAGCATCGCGGCGCCGGCTGCCGGCGGCGCGCCGATGCTGTCGCCAGCGCGTCTCCTGATCGGCCTGGCGCCGGACGCGAACGCCAGCTGGTGGAACTACGCCAGCATCCCGCACAAGCTGCGCCCGTCGCCGCTGAACCTGATCTACCGCTCGTTCGTGCCGCGCGTGAGCGCGCTGGACCCTACCCGCATCCAGTTCACTTTCCTCGACTTCGATGCCTATTGAACCGGTCGCCCTGTTCCTGTTCGCGCACCAGGACGACGAGTTCGGGGTGTTCGAACGGATTGCCGCCCTGCGCCGGCAAGGCGTGCGGGTGGCGTGCGCCTACCTGACCGACGGCCAGACCGCTAACGCCAGCGCGGCGACGCGCAATGCCGAGTCGCTGGCGGTGCTGGCGCAGCTGGGCGTGGCGCAGCACGACGTGGCCTTTGCCGGCCAGCTGCTCGGCATCGGCGACGCGCGCCTGCCGCTCCACATGGAAGCGGCCGGACGCTGGATCGGCGCCTGGATCGACAGCTTCTACCCGATCGAGGCGATCCACGTGACAGCCTGGGAAGGCGGCCACCACGACCATGACGCCCTGCATGCGCTGGTGGTGACGCTGGCGGCCGAGCGCGGCCTGCTGGCGCGCACCTGGCAATTCTCGCTGTACCAGGCCGAGAGCCTGGGCGGCCCGCTGTTCCGGGTGCTGGCGCCGCTGGCGGCCAACGGCCCGGTTACCGCCGCGCCGATCTCGTGGGCCGCGCGCCGCCAGTACCTGCGCCTGTGCCTGTCGTACCCGTCGCAGCGCAACACCTGGATCGGCCTGTTTCCGATCGTCCTGCTGCACTACCTGCGGCGCGGCGAACAGGCGCTGCAGGGGGTCGATCCGGCCCGGCTCGAGCAGCGTCCGCATGCGGGCGCGCTGTACTACGAAAAACGCAAATTCTTCACCTGGGAGCGGATGCGCGCGGCGATCGCCGCCTGGCGCGCCACGCGCCCTCACGCCACCTGAGAAGCACGCATGAAACAGCGCACCAAGACGCCCTCCAATCCGGACGCCGCCATCCGTCCCACGTCAATGCGGGCCTGGCTGGTGCTGGCGCTCGGCCTGGGCGCCGTGTTCGCCTGGCTGCTGCAGCGTAACCTGGGCCTGAATCCGGTCATCTTCGCCGACGAGCTGTACTACAGCCGCATGGCGCGCCTGCTGCCCCTGGGCGAAGCCCTGGTGCCGTCCTACCTTTACCTGTGGATGTTCAGCGCAAGCAACGCCTGCGGTACCGGCTTCCTGGACTGCGTCCGGGTCGGCAATGCGCTGCTGTTCGTCGGCGCCGGCCCCTTCATCTACCTGATCGCGCGCCGGGTGACCGCGCCGGTGGCGGCGATCGCCGTGACACTCCTGAGCCTGCTCGCGCCATTCAACCTGTACACCGCCTTCTTCATGCCGGAGGCGACCTATTACTTCGGCTTCGTCGTGCTGAGCTGGCTGCTGCTGACCCGCACCGCTTGGCAGCCGGCCCGCCTTGCGTTAGCGGCGGGCATCGTGCTCGGCATGATGAGCCTGGTGAAGGTCCATGCCCTGTTCCTGCTGCCCGGCCTGGTTGTGTTCATGGTCGGCGCGTCGTGGCTGCGCGCGCCCGACGGCCGCTGGCTGCGCGCCGGCCTGGCCGGCGCCGCCACGCTCGCTGTGGCCATGCTGGCGGTCAGGCTGGGCCTGGGCTACCTGTTGGCGGGCAAACCAGCGCTCGGACTGTTCGGCAACTTCTACGCCACCGCCGCCGCCTCGGGCAGCGGCACCTCGCTGCTCGACCTGGCCGGCCCCGCCTTCGTCAACGGGCGTGCCCACCTGATGGTGCTGGCGCTGCTGATGCCGCTGCCGATGGCGGCGCTGCTGCTGGCGCTGCTCAGCCGCGGCGCGCGGAAGACGGCCGGCGCCGACTTCAACCGCCTGGCGCTGTATACCATCCTGGCCCTCGGCTCCGCGGCCGGCGTGACGGTCGCCTACACCGCGTCGATCGCCGGCGTCGGACCACAAGAGGTGCTGCGCCTGCACCTGCGCTACTACAGTTTCACCTTCCCGCTGCTGCTGGCGGTAGCCGCTGCCGTGGCCCACCATGGCCGCGTGGCGCCGCGCCTGCGCCTGCTGGTGGCGGCCCTGGTCGGCGCCGCGGTCGTGGCCAGCCTGCTGTTGCTGCCGCTGTATTCCATCAACCCGGTGGACGGTCCCGAGATTGCAGCGATCGATTTCCAGTCATGGGGCGGCTGGGCCACGGCCGCGCTGGCGCTGCTGACGCTGGCGCTATGGGCCGCCGGGCAGCGCCTGGCCGCGCCGCTGTTCCTGTTCGGCGCCCTGCCGCTCACCCTGGTCCTTGGCGCCGGCGTCACCTCGGATTACTTGTCCCAGGTGGTCAACGACTGGGTGCCGGACCGCGCCGGAAAAGCCGCACGCGACCATGTGCCGGCCGCTGAACGCCACCTGATCACGGTGGCCGGCGACCAGGTGGTCGACATCATGCGCGCGCAATTCCATATCGACGACAAGGACGTCGGCATGCTCGAACTGCCGCCCGGCGCGCCGCTGGAACGCTACCAGCTGCCAGCGCGACAGCCGTGGCTGCTGGTGATGGGCAAGCACGCCCTGCCGGAAGGCGTGGCGCCGCTGCTGCAGACCCCCGACTACGCGCTGGTGCGGCTCGATCCGGGCCTGCGCGTGCTGACGGTGGCGCGACTGTCCGACGACTTCGGCGGCGCGAACCCGATCATCTCGGCCGACGGCATGGCGGTGTCCGAGCCATGGGGCCGCTGGTCGGACGGAAAGCGCGTGGTGCTGCACTTCGCGCAGCCGTTGCCACGCCAGCTCGACCTGATCGTCAAGGCGCGCGCCTACGCCGCCAATACCGGCCTGCCCTTTACCATGCGCGTGGGCCAGGAGTCGCAGCCCTTCCGCGTGGGCGGCAGCTTCCAGGAGGTGCGCCTGCGCTTTGCAACGGACGGCCTGCAGCGCAGCGTGACCATCGACGTCCCGCGCCCGACCGCGCCACGCACGCTCGGCGAATGGCCCGACGACCGCGAACTGGGCATCGGCATCGTCGAAATCGGCGTCGCCACGAGCGATACGCCTGCCTCGAAGGCGCCATGAGCACACCCACCGCACATCCCCCATCCGGCGGCTTGGGCCTAACGACGTTCGAGCGGCACCGCAAGGCCTGGGCATTACTGGCCGGCCTGGTCCTGATCGCGCTGGTTGCCTGGCTGGCGCTGCGCAACCATGGCCTGAACCCCACCGTCTTCGCTGACGAGTGGTACTACAGCAAGATGGCGCGCCTGCAGCCGCTGGCCGAAGCGCTGGTGCCTTCCTACCTCTACCTGTGGCTGTTCAGCGCCAGCACAGCCTGCGGCGCCGGCTTCCTCGAGTGCGTGCGCCTTGGCAACCTGGCGTTCTACCTGGCCGCCGTGCCCTTCCTCTACCTGATCGCCCGGCGCTACATGGAGCGCCACTGGGCCGGCGCCATCGCCCTGCTGTCGATGCTGGCGCCGCTGAACCAGTACACCGCCTACTTCATGCCCGAGTCGACCTACTATTTCGGGTTCTGCGTGCTGAGCTGGCTGATGTTGACGCGCGCGCACTGGCCGCTGCCGCTGCTGGCCCTGGCCGGCGGCGCCGTGCTCGGCGCGATGAGCCTGGTGAAGGTGCATGCGCTGTTCCTGGTGCCTGCGCTGACCTTGTACCTGATGTACGCCAGCTGGAATGCCGGCGGTGCGTGGCTGCTGCGCGGCGTCGGCGCCGCCGTGCTCAGCATGGCGCTGACGGTCGGCGTCAAGTTCGGACTCGGCTTCCTGCTGGCTGGCGACGCCGGACTGAGCTTGCTGGGACCGTTCTACCAGGGAGCGGTCAACAACGACGGCGCCAGCGCACGCCTGGCGCTCCTGGCGCCGGCTTTCATCAATGGCCGCGGTCACCTGATGGCGCTGGCGGCGCTGATGGGCGTGCCGCTGGCCATCCTGCTGCACGGCCTGTGCGCCAGCCTGGCTCGCGGCGGCCGGCAGCGTGGCCACGACGTCGACTTGCTGCGCGTGTACGTGCTGCTGATGCTGGGGTCGGCGCTCGGCATGACCATCCTGTACACCGCCACCCTGGCGCGCCCCGACAGCAACGAAGGCGTGCGCCTGCACCTGCGCTACTACAGCTTCGTGTTCCCGATGGTCTGGATCGGCGCCGCCGCCACCGTGCACGGCGCGCGCAACCTGCTGCCGCGCCTGCGCTGGGTGATTGGGGCGCTGTTCGCGATCGTGCTGGCGCTGGCCTGGTTCAAGCTGCCGACCTATGCGGGCAATCCGGTCGACGGTCCCGATGCCGCCGCGCTGATTATGCCAACGGTGGTCGGCCAGCAACCGCTCGGGCACCTGCCGCTGGCGCTGCTGATCGCGATGCAGCTGGCGCTGCTGGCGCTATGGGCCGCCGGCCGCGCGCAGGCAGGGCGCATCTATCTACTCACCGCGCTGCCGTTCTCGATGCTGGTGGCGCAAGGCCTGATCTGGAGCTGGACCCAGGCCCACCGTCCGGACGGCCACGGCGAACGCGCCGCCAAGGCGGCGCTGGCGCACGTGCCGCCGGCCGAACGCGGCCAGGTCATGGTGGCGGGCAACGATCTGACCCAGGTCATGCGGGTCCAGTTCCACCTCGATCACCCCGGCACCAGGTCGCTGGAATTGCCGGGCAACGCGCCGCTGGCCGAATACCAGTTGCCGCTCGAGCACCGTTGGGTGCTGATCATGGGCCGGCACGAGGTGCAGGGCGCCGCCGCCGTGGTCGAACAGGGTCCGGACTTCACCTTGCTGCGGGTGGCCCCGCCGGCGCAGGCCTTCGCCCGTGTCAAGCTGTCGGAACAACCCGATCCGGCCTTCATCGCGGGCATCGAAGGACTGTCGGTCATCGAGGGGTGGGGCCGCTGGTCGGACGCCAAGCAGGTGGTGTTCCACTTTGCCCGTCCCCTGCCGCGCAGCTTTGGCCTGATCATCAATGGCCGCGCCTATGGCGACAATGCCACGCTGCCGTTCGTGATCCGCGTCGGCAACGTCGAAAAGGTCTTCCATCTCGGTTGGCAAACGGAAGCGGTAAACGTGCGCTTCGACACCGACGGCGCTGCACGCAGCCTGGTCATCGAGATTCCCAAGCCCACCTCACCCGCCGCGCCAGGGGCACCGGGCGACCCGCGCATGCTGGGCATCGGCCTGAGCGACTTGACCTTCACCGAGGCAAGGCCGGCCATCATGCGCTGACATGCAGGGTTCGCGCGCGCCTCTCGGTGCGCTCACGAACGGAACAGCGTAGCGATGTCCGATTAAAGTGTAGGCGACCAATCCGGGCCGGTAGCATCGTCCGCCCTCCCGGCCGCCAACTCGCAAGGACAACACCATGGTACTCGGACCGCCGAAGGACGATTCAATCAAGAAAGCGCTAGACATACAAGGCGGTGGCCAGAGCCGTGGCGTGCCGGCCGACGGCGATGTCGAGGGCAATGCCATCCACCCGATGGGCGATCCGCACGAGAATCCCGGCATCAACCACTGGCAGGCCAGTTACATCGAGCGCGAAGGCTTGCAGGATCGCGGCAATATTTTCTTTGCCGCGGTGGAGATGACCCGCATGCCGATGCTGATCACCGATCCGCGCCAGGAAGACAATCCGATCGTGTTCGCCAACGGCGCCTTCCTCGACCTGACCGGCTACACGCAAGCCGACCTGATGGGCCGCAACTGCCGCCTGCTGCAAGGCCCCGACACCGACCGCGCCAGCGTGGCGGAACTGCGCCGGGCGGTGGAAGAGGCGCGCGCGGTCTCGGTCGACCTGCTCAACTACAAGGCCGACGGCACGCCGTTCTGGAACGCCCTGTTCTTCGGCCCCATCTTCGACCAGCAAGGCGAGCTGCTGTACTTCTTCGCCTCGCAGATGGACATCACCGAGCGCTACAACAGCCAGCAGTCCTCGCTCCAGGCGCAGAAAATGGAAGCCATCGGCCAGTTGTCGGCCGGGATGGCGCACGATTTCAATAACCTGCTGCAAGTAGTCAACGGCAACCTCCAGCTGGCGCAGATGGCCGCCGGCAACGAGCACAAGGCGGTCGATCCGATCCGGCGCGCCCAGCGCGCCACTATGCAGGCCGCCAAGCTGACCGAGCAGCTGCTGAGCTTTGCCCGCAAGCAGCGCCTGGAACCGAAGCGCCTGAGCCTGAACAGCCTGGTGGTCGATTTCTCCGACATGCTGGTGCGCACGCTGGGCGACAAGATCGACTTGCGGCTCGACCTCAGGCCCGGCCTGCCCGCCTGCAGCATCGATCCGACCTACCTCGAGATGGCCTTGCTCAACGTGGTGCTCAATGCGCGCGACGCGATGCCCGAGGGCGGCGTCGTAACGGTTGGCACGGCCGTGCTGGGCGAGCCCAGCCGCCGCCGGCTCGGTTTGCCGGCCGGAGAATACGTCTGCATCTGCGTCAACGACGAAGGTGAAGGCATGCCGCCCGAGGTCAAGCGGCGCGCCACCGAACCCTTCTTCACCACCAAGGGCCCGGGCACCGGGCTCGGGCTGGCGATGGTGCATGGCTTCGTCCAGCAATCGCATGGGCGGCTCGATATCGACAGCGAACCGGGCAAGGGCACCCGGGTGCGCATGGTGTTCCGGACCGCCGAGGCGGCCGCGGACGGGCAGGACGCGGCGCCGGCCGGGCCGCGCGATGACGCGCCCGAACAGGCGCGGCCACGCCGCTGCCGCATCCTGGTGGTCGAGGACAACGACGACGTGCGCGAGCTGGCCGAGGCCATGCTGGCCATGGCCGGCTACGAGGTGCTGTCGGCGCCCAGCGGCGAGCGCGCGCTCGGGCTGCTCGAGAATGGCGAGCCGGCCGACCTGCTGTTCACCGACGTGATCATGCCGGGAGGGATGAATGGACTGGAGCTGATCGAGCGCGTGCATGCGAAACGTCCCGGCCTGCCGGTGCTGGTCACCACCGGCTACATGGACGAGCTGCCGGGACGCCGCCGCAGCGAAGGACTCGACGTGCTGGCCAAGCCCTACCAGCACCAGGACTTGCTGGACCGGGTCGGGGCCGCGCTCAAACGCGCCGCCTGACGCCCGCGCGGGGGTGGACGGCTGCGCCGTCCGCGCGGCCTGGCAGCGACATCTCGGCCAGGATCTTCGTCCCCTGCGGAGATCGACAACCAGCCCGAGCATCGGGTCGCGTTCCTTGCCGGCTGCCCGTGCATTCGGGTAGCCCGGCGCCACGACGTTCACTGGCACTGACCGCCCTTCCCGCCGTCCTGGCGACTCCCCTGATTCTTGCCTGAAGCGCCGATACGCTGCGCGCCGCTCCGCGCCGATCCCCACGAATACACCAGACGCCTGGCAGCACGCCGTACGTACAACACTGACATGCCGTCGCCGGGATTTCACCAACGTCGCGAATATGCATCGCTTCATAGTGATTTACCGCTGCGCAGTAAGTCTCTGTTCAATTTCCTGATATGCTTTCGCTCAGGAAATGTTTCTTTATGGATTGTATGTATTTAATTGCAAGCGGCAGGGTCACGGTGCGCTGGGGGGAGCAGTCATGGCGCAGCTGAGACTCGGCGCCATCGGCCTCGCGGCCAAGGATGTCGCCTATATCCGCGCCCTGCTGCGGCTATACTCGCATACCGCCAAGCTCGACTGGGTGTTCGTCGACCATCCGCCGTTCGCGGCGGTGGTGACCGACCGCGCCGTGCGCGCGGCGCAGGCGGTCTGGTTCGCCGGGTTCAACGGTCCGGTGCTGACACTGGTGGAGCCGCCCGGCGCGCCCGAGGCCGACACGGTCGCCTATCCGGTCCATGCCGAACAGATGCGCACCTGGCTTGCGCTGCGCCAGCAAACGCTGCGCGCGCCCGCCGCCACTGCGCCTGCCCCGGCCCCTGCTCCTGCTCCTGCTCCTGCGCCTGCCGCGATCGTCTCCGAACCGGCGCCTCAGGCGAGGGAGGCGGCCGCGCCGGCAGTGGCGGAGCGTCGCTACAAGCTGCGCCGCTGGCCATCGCCTGCCATGCTCCAGAACAACGAGCTGCATTTGAAGATCGCCACGCTGCTATCGCGCAATGACCTGAGCACGCTGCGGCTGGCCGCGTTGACCGGGCATTCGGAAGACGCGTGCCGCCGCTTCCTGATCATGCTGCACCAAGCCGGTTTATTGACCGAATCCGTGGCGCCGGGCGACATGCCGGGCCACGCCCACGAGCCGGCCGACGCGTCTGCCGCGCCTGTCCGGAACGGGCTGCTTGCCAGCCTGCGCCGCCACCTGGGTTTGTAGGAGGCCCTATCAAAGAATACAAACTGCTCATCACCGGCACCATGGGCGCCGGCAAGACGACCGCGATCCGCGCGATCAGCGACATCGAACCGATCGTCACCGATGTCGCCAACCACGACACCTCGGTCGCCAAGGAACGCACCACGGTCGGTCTCGACTACGGCATGCTGTCGCTCGACAACGGCGACCGCATCCGCCTGTTCGGCACGCCAGGCCAGGCGCGCTTCGATTTCCTGTGGCAGATCCTGGTGCGCAAGGCGCTGGGGCTGGTGATCCTGACCGACAACTCGCGGCCCGATCCACTGGCCGACCTGGCGATGTTTCTCGACGGCTTTGCGCTGCAACTGGAAAGCGTGCCCTGCGTGATCGGGGTCGGCCGCCTCGACAGCCATCCGCAGCCCACGCTGGAACACTATGCCGACCTGCTCGAAGCGCGCGGCCAGGTGTTTCCCCTGCTCCCGGTCGACGTGCGCCGGCGCGACGACGTGGTGCTGCTCGTCGACACCCTGCTGGGCCAGATCGAGGCCGGCATGCAACTGGACCTTCCATGACCACACCCATCGACAACATGCCCGCCGCGCTGCGCGAGACGGCGCAGCAGTGCGCCGCCGCCTGCGTGGCCGAGGTGGCCGGCATCCAGGCCGCCGTGATCGCCACCATCGACGGCTTCGACCTGGCCGCGGCCTTCCGCGTCGAGCAGGACGCCGCACGCATCGCCGCCATGGCCAGTTCGATCTCGGCCATCAGCGGCGTGGTTGCGCAAGAAGCCGGCCTGGGCAAGTTCCGCCACGTCACCATCGGCACCGACGCCGGCTTCGCCATCGTCCACACGGCGCCGCGCGCCGACGTCGAACTGGTGATCAGCGTGATCGCCAGCGAGGACGCGATCCAGGCCCAGGTCATGCACCGGGTCGCCGCCATGGCCAGGGTGCTCGCCGCCGCCTGAATTTTTCGAACCCTGGCCGCCCATGCGCCGGCCCGGCATTCTTCCCGTAGTGCGCATAGTTAGTTTTGGAGAGAGTAATGAATATCAATACTTCGCTGGAAGAGATCATGAAGATCGACGGCGCGCAGTGCGCGGCCCTGGTCGATTCTTCCAGCGGCATGATGCTTGGCAATATCGGCACCGGCGTGGACATGGAAGTCGCCGCCGCCGGCAACACCGAAGTGGTGCGCGCCAAGCTCAAGACCATGAAGTCGCTGGGCATCGACGACACGATCGAAGACATGCTGATCACCCTCGGCAAGGCCTACCACATCATCCGTCCGATGGCGGCGCATGAAGGCATCTTCCTGTATGCGGTGCTCGACAAGTCGCGCGCCAACCTGGCGCTGGCGCGCCGCAAGATCGCCGACATCGAGAAAGCGCTCGCGATCTGACGTTGCATGGCGCGCGCCGCAGCCCGGCGCGCGCCAGCGGCCAACGGCCAACGGCCAGCACATGGCGCGATCCGCTGGCCGCATTCGTGCGACGACTTGCCGGGCCCATGTCGACGTCAGCGTCGCATGGGCCGCACCGGTAAGTGTTGTGTAAGACGAACAGCACGAGCATGACGCTTCCACCAACTGAAAGCGCTTCCATGCCAACCACCGACCTCCTCCAGCGTCTCCTGTCGCATGCACTGATCATCGCGGCCTCCCTGCTGTGCGCCGTTCCCGCCCTGGCCCAGCCGGGCGACAGCCGCACCCCGCCTTCGGGCTGGGCACTGGGCGTGGGCGCCATCTCCCAGCAGAAGGCCTATGCCGGCATCGACCGCGACAATATGGCGATCCCCTTCATCCAGTACGAGAACCGCTGGATCTCGATCAGCGGCCCGCAAGTCGGCTTCAAGCTGCTCGGCCTCGACCTGGCGCCGGAACAGCGCCTGAACGTCGCCCTGGTCGCGCGCTGGGACGGCAGCGGCTATGACGACGACGATATCGAGGACACGCCGATCCTGAACGGCATGCGCGAACGGAAGAGCGGCATCTGGGCTGGTGCTAGAATCGCCTGGAGCAGCCGCTGGGTCGATATCAGCGCCGAGGCGCTGGCCGACGCCTCGGGCAACAGCGAGGGCAAGCGCTTCAATCTCGGCGTGGAGAAGACATGGCATATCGGCGAACGCCTGCTGGTCACCCCGCGCGTGGGGGCGAGCTGGCAAGACAGGAAGTCCATCGACTATTACTACGGGGTGCGCGCCGACGAAGCGCGCGCCGGCCGGCCGGCCTACCTGGGCCAGTCCGGCGTGAACACCGAAGCGGGAGTGCGCACGATGTACCTGTTTGACCGCCGCCATTCGGCCTTCGTGGACCTCGAGGTGTCGCGCCTGGCCGGCGACATCAAGGACAGCCCGCTGGTGGACCGCTCGACCGAGAACCGGATCTTCGTCGGTTACCTGTACCGCTTCCGATGAGCCGCGTCCTCCTGATCGAAGACCACGAACGCCTGGCCCAGCTGATCTCGAAGGGCCTGGGGGCGGCCGGCATTGCAGTCGACGTGGCCGGTCGCATCGACGGCGCCTGGGCCGCGGTACGGCAACTGCCCTACCAGGCGCTGATCCTCGACCGCGGCCTGCCCGACGGCGACGGCCTGGGCCTGCTGCGCAAGATGCGCGAGGCCGGCGTGGGCATCCCCTGCCTGGTGCTGACCGCGCGCGAAGCCCTGCACGACCGCGTGCAGGGCCTCGAGGCCGGCGCCGACGACTACCTGGCCAAGCCCTTCGCCATGGACGAGATGGTGGCGCGCGTGCGCGCGCTGCTGCGCCGGCCGACCGAATTCCGTCCGATCGACGCCGCGCATGGCGACCTGGCGCTGCAGCTCGAATCCGACCTGCTGTGCTGCGGCGAAGAGTGCATCACGCTGGCGCCGGCCGAGCTGCAGATCATGCTGCTCCTGCTGCGCAAGCACGCGACCACGGTGCGCCGCGGCGCGCTCGAGGCGGCGGCCTGGGGCCTGAACGAGGCGGTCACGCCCAATGCGCTCGACGTCGCCCTGCATCGCCTGCGGCGCAAGCTGGCCGCGATCGGTTCGCGCCAGCGCATCGTCAACCTGAGGGGCGTCGGCTACGTGCTGCGCGAAGACGATGCAGCTCAATAGCATCCGCCTGAAAGTGGTCATGGCCTTCGTGGCCGGCGCCCTGCTCAGCGTCATGCTGGTGACGCTGGTAGCCTTTCTTGCGCTGCAGACCAATGTGCTCGCGCGGACCGACGTATCGAATATGGCGCAGGACCTGGCGGCCAAGGTGCGCTTCGGGGACGGCGGCGCGGTGCGCCTGGGCGACGAGAGCCACCACGCCCTCAAGTGGGCGTTCGACAGCCTGGACCGCGAAGCCGCCTACCGCGTCGTCGACAGCGCCGGCCGCGTGGTCCTGATGTCCGGCGCAGGCCCGGGCTTCTGGCCGGACGGCCTGCTGCCGCGCGGCGCGGCGCGCGGGCGCTTCGAGTTCGAGCGCGCCGGGGTGCAGATCTTCGGCGCTTCCGAACCATTCGTCCGGCAGGGCAATACGTGGTTCCTGCAGGTGGCCGTCAGCCAGCGCATGATGTATCTGCTGCACCGGGTCGCGATGCCGCTGGTGGGCGCCGGCGTGGGCCTGTTCGCCCTGGTCATGCTGGTTGCCTTCGGCCTGTGCGCCTGGATCACGCTGAGGTACACGCTGAAGCCGCTCGAAGACGTGTCGGCGTCGGCGGCGCGCATCTCGCTGCACGCGATGCACGCGCGCCTGGACACGCGCGCGGTGCCGACCGAGATCGCGCCGCTGGTCGACAGCTTCAACCGCGCGCTGGCGCGGCTGGAAGAGGCCTGGCGGGTGCAGCAGGATTTCCTCGGCAAGGCCGCGCACGAACTCAAGACGCCGCTGGCGATGATCCGCGCCCAGATCGAACTGGGCGCGGACGGCGCGCTCGAGCGCGCCGCGCTGTTGAGCGACGTCGCGTACATGTCGCGCCAGGTGCAGCAATTGCTGCTGCTGGCCGAAGCCAGCGAGACGGCCAACTACGATTTCGGTGCGGTGCGCGCGCGCGACGTGGCGGACGAAGCGGCCGGCTACCTGCAGCGCATGGCGGAGGCCGTCGAGGTGCGGCTGACCGTGAGCGCCGAGGGCGGCGACGTGGATTGGCGCGCCGACCACGGCGCCCTGTTCACCCTGCTGAAGAACCTGCTCGAGAACGCGATCGAGCATGCACCGGCGGAGTCGGTCATCGACATCCGGATCGGGCGCGGCGGCCTGTCGGTGCGCGACCACGGATGCGGCGTCGACCCGGCCCAGCTGCCACTGCTGTTCGAGCGCTTCTGGCGCGGTCCGCACCGGCGCGACCATGGCGCCGGACTCGGGCTGGCGATCTGCCGCGAAATCGCCCAGGCCCACGGCTGGCGCCTGGAGGCCGAACTTGCCGAGCCGGGGCTGCGCTTCCGACTCGCCGGCGCGGTTACGCACGAATGACACCGCGCCGGGTAGTGGCGGTCAGGTCAGCGCCGCGCAGCGACCTGCTGGCCAGTGCGGCGCCGGGCACTGGCGGTCAGGTCGGCGCCGCGCCCCGGCGCGCAGCTCAGCGCAGCGCCGCTTCCTGGCGGCGACGGCGCAAGTCCCATACCTGCAGGCCGAACCCGAGCACGAAGGCGACCGTCCACGCCAGCAGGCTGGCCAGCACCAGCGGCGACTGCGGTCCGTCGGCCAGCGGCCGCGCGCGCGGCAGCCGGGTCAGGGTCTCGTTGATCGCCGGGACCATCAGCAGGAAAAAGCTGAACGACAGGCCAAACGTGGCCAGGTAGGGACACAGCCGCCCGAACGGGGTCAGGCGCGGCACCAGCAGGCTGCCGAAGCCGGCCGCCAGCGCCAGGATGCCCAGCGCATGGCCCGCATTGAAGCCGCCGCTGCTGGACAGGCCGAACGCCGTGACCACCGACAGCAGCAATCCGCCCAGGTACACCTGCCCCGAGCGCCGGCGCGGGTCGATGGTGCGGTGGCGCGCCAGCGAAAACATACCGACGGCGAAAGGCAGCACGCTGATCACGGTATGGATCAGGCCAAGAAGGGAAAGCGAAGGTTTCATCGGATCTCTATCTACTAGTTGGTAGGTTAAGGAAGAAAATAAAAGGCAGCGTTGCGCGCCAATGCCGTCAATCAGCGTACCAACGTCGTTCCGGCGAAGGCTCACTGCTGTCCGGGATAATTTCAGGCGCTTGAAAGAGACCGCATCATAAGAAAAACCACGTCGTTCCCGCGCAGGCGGGAACCCAAGTGTAGCCGGCCAGAGGCCTGGAAATCGACCGTCGATCAACGTCCGGGCCATGCAAGAGCATGAACATTCTGTTACTTCACTTGGATTCCCGCCAAGGCGCCCGGCGAGGGCGGGAATGACGTGCATATTTTGCGTACAAATATTCCGGACGCTAGTGGGCGAAGGCCGAAACCGAAGTACGCGCGCTGCCACGACGCTCGACTTGGACCGGCCTTCGCCGGGGCGACGGTCTTCCGGCTAATTGAACACGCTCAAGCGTTACGCGCTGCCCTCCAGCATGTGTTACCGGGTGGCCAGGCGCTGCATGAGCGGCCCGACGATGACAGCGAACAGTTCCGGGTCGCCGCTGGCGCGCGCCGACAGCATGGCGCCGTGTACGGTGGCCATGAAGGCCTGGGCCTCGGCCTCCGGGCTGCCCTGCAGGCGGATGCCGTGCTGCGCCACGGCGCGGCCCAGCGCGGCGGCCAGCCAGGCGCCCAGGTCGCGGAAATGTGCGCGCACTTCGGCGGCGACGTCGGCCGGGATCGCGGGCAGTTCGGCGGCCAGCATGGCGCAGATGCAGAATGGCGCACTGCCGTCGCGGATGCATTGTGCCCAGTAACCGGTGTATGCCTGCAGCTGCGCCAGCGGATCGGGCATGCGCTGCTCGAGCATGGCCAGCCCGGCGCGCGCTTCGGCGCGGTAGCGCTGCAGCACCGACTGCACCAGCAGCGCCTTGCTGGGAAAGTGATGGTGGATGCTGGGCTTGCTGATGCCGACCGCCGAGGCGATGTCGGCATAGCTGAAGCCGTTGTAGCCGCCAAGCGCCAGCAGCGCACGCGTGCGGTCGACGATTTCGGCGGCTTTCGGGGAAAGTTCGGTATCCATGACGCCAGTCTACCAACTAGTAGGTAGATGTCAAGATATTGTTATTCCATAAAAAAACCGGCATGCGATGCATGCCGGTTGTGTCGTGCAGTCCTGCCTCAAGCCTGCTGTTGCGGTCCGCCGCCGAGCAGGAAGGCCAGCTTCTGCTTGCCCTGCTTGGCCGGCGCGTGCCCTTGCGCCACATCGGTGCGCTGGCTGACGGTCGGCTCGTAAGGTTTGAGGAACCACGGATCGACCTTCTCGCGGCGCGCGCCCGGACCGGGGCCGCTACGTGGCGGACGCGCTCCGCGGCCCTCGTCGCCACGGCGGGCGCCGTCGCGCGCCTGGCCGTCGCGCGCACCGAAGTCGCGGCTGCTGTCGCGGCCAGCGTCACGGCTGCCGTCGCGGCCGCCCTGCGGACCACCTTCACGCCCACCCTCGCGGCCGAACTCGCGGCCACGGCTGGCCGGCGCCACGAAGCCCTCGAGCGTGCCGCGCGTGATGGTCTGCTTGATCAGCTTTTCGATGTCGGCCAGCAGGCGCTCGTCCTTGTCCGAGTACACCGACAGCGCGTCGCCCGAGGCGCCGGCGCGGCCGGTGCGGCCGATGCGGTGCACATAGTCTTCGGCGTTGTACGGCAGGTCGTAGTTGATCACCGCCGGCAGATCCGAGATGTCGAGGCCGCGCGCGGCGACGTCGGTCGCCACCAGCACTTCGATGCTGCCGTTCTTGAAGGCGTCCAGCGCCGCCATGCGTTCCTGCTGCGTCTTGTCGCCGTGGATCGCCGAGGCCTTGACGCCGCGTTTCTCGAGGTGGGTCGACAGGCGCGAAGCGCCGATCTTGGTGTTCGAGAAGATGATCACCTGCTTCATGTTGCGCGAGCGGATCAGGTGCTCGACCACGTCGCGCTTCTGATCCTCGTCGACCTTGTAGACGACCTGCGTGACGCGTTCGGCGGTCGCATTGCTGCGCGCGACTTCGATGGTCAGGGGGTTGTTCAGGAAGGTATTGGCCAGCTTCTTGATCTCGGGCGAGAACGTGGCCGAGAACATCAGGTTCTGGCGGGCTTTCGGCAGCAGGTTGATGATGCGCTGCAGGTCGGGCAGGAAGCCCATGTCGAGCATGCGGTCGGCTTCGTCCATCACCAGCATCTGGACCTGGCCCAGGCTGACATTCTTCTGCTCGATATGGTCGAGCAGGCGGCCCGGCGTGGCGATCACGATCTCGACGCCGCGGCGCAGGATCTCGGTCTGCGGCTTCATGTCCATGCCGCCGAACACCACGGTGGCGCGCAGCGGCGTATGGCGGGCGTAGGCCTTGACGTTCTCGGCCACCTGCACCGCCAGTTCGCGGGTGGGCACCAGCACCAGGGCGCGCACCGGATGGCGCGCCGGCGACATGCTGGCGTTCGCATGCGGCATCAGCAGCTGCAGGATCGGCAGCGAGAAGCTGGCGGTCTTGCCGGTGCCGGTCTGGGCCGCGCCCATCACGTCGCGGCCCTGCAGCACGACGGGAATCGCCTGGGCCTGGATCGGGGTCGGGTGCTCATAGCCCTGGTCCGAGAGCGCGCGCTCGATTTCTGGCGCCAGGCCGAAATCGGCGAAGCGTACGGTGGGCGCTTCGGCGGCCAGGGACGCGGCGGCTTCGTTGTGGTTGGCGCTGTTATTCGCTTCGTTGCTCGGGATATCTGACATAGTTTTCAAGGGCATTCATTCGTTCAGCTCTACGCTCGGGCATGTTCTTCCCATCGCGGGTCGGGCGACGCGCGGCGGTAGTGGAACGGGAACCGGGGACCGGACATGGGCCGGCAGGCGGGGCTGCCCGGCGGCGGGCCGTCGGCAAGCCGGAAAATAGGGACGTAGAGACTCTTTTAGCGGGTGACACGATACCCGAAATCGGCACCCATGTATATGCCGGTCTGTTTTCAGACAGTTTACCAAAAGAAAATGGCTTTCTGCCGCAAGCCGGCGTGCGCGGCCCCGGTCACGGCGACTTTATCGGATCCAGCCACGCTGCTGGGCCGAGCGTTCGGCCACCGGATCGAGCATCGCGCCGGCGCTGCGCGCCTCGATCGCCTCGCGTACGGCGGGCGGCGGCTGGCTGCCATCGGCCCAGGCGGCGCCGGTCTGGGCCAGTACCGGAATGGTCCAGCGCCCGTTCTTGAGGCAGCCCAGGCCGGCGGTGGTGTCGACCACGAAGCTGCGGCAATAACCGCCGTCCCTGGCCACGAAGGTGACGCCGATGCGCACCGCGCTGTCGGACGGCCCCGGATTGGCCAGCTGGCCGTCGAGCGCCGCCACCAGCGGGCCCCGCGCCACCAGCGCGCCGCGCTCATGGTCGAGCGTGGCCAGGCCGGGCTCCTGCACCAGTTGGCGCCAGCCGAAGGCGCCCAGCGAGATGCCGACGACCAGCGCCGCGCCGACCGGCACCCAGTGGCGCTTGCACCAGTTGCCCTGGGCAACTTGCACAGGCGGCACGGTCCGCCCCGGACGCAGGCTGTTCAGGTGCACCACCTTGGCGCCGCAGGGCGGCGCGCTGCGCTGGGCCTGGCCGTTGCCATCATGGCCGTTGGCCGACACGCCGAAGCGGCCGTTGCGGCTGCCCTGTTCGACGCGCAGATCGACCCGGTGCTGGGCGATGCGTGCGGCGAGCACGGGGTCGGCGCGCATGGCCCGTTCGACCGCCGCACGCGCCGGTTCGGCCAGTTCGCCGTGGATGTACGCGATGAGGAGGTCGTCCGAGAATGTCATGCCGGGCCCATGAAGTTCTATCGTCGCTAGGATGTGATCAGACCATGTTCATCCAGCACGTCATGCAGCAATTCCAGCCGGATCACGGGATTGTCGAGCATCAGCATATGATGTTTTTGCTGGTTCGGCAGCGGCAGCAGCTCGCACCAGCGGTTGGCCACCCAGCCGCAATCGTCGAGGCGGAACGGCGGCTGCACCGGCCAGCGGTGTTCGGGCACGTCGTGCAGCGAATTGAGCACCCGGTCGAGCGCGTCGGCGGCGCCTTGCAGGTCGGACGGAATGCCGACCGCGTGGTCTTCTTCGACCAGCTGGGCTTCGGCCATCCAGAGGCCATTGACGCGCTGCTCGGCGGTGACGACCGAGAAGCGCGCGCCGCCGCGGCACAGCACCTGCAAGAGGCCGGGCGTCTCGGCGGTGGTCTCGGTCACCGAGGCGATGGTGCCGGCGGCCACGAAGCGTTCTTGTTCGGCGTCGGGTTTGCGCACCTCGTGTCCATCGGTCAGCAGCACCACGCCGAACGGGGCGCCTTCGAGGATGCAGCGGCTGATCATGTCGAGATAGCGCACCTCGAACACCTGCAGCGGCAACACCCCGTCCGGAAACAGCACCGTACTGAGCGGGAACAGTGGCATGGAAATCGTCGACATGAGGCCATGATGACAGAATCGGGGCCATCGCGGGTGTACGATTGCAGGCCGAAGCCGGTCCTCGACCGCGCTGCCTGCAAGGCGAATTCGACCTTCCCCGGGACCTACCCGGACAGCGCCCGATCGTCGGGCGACTGCAGCGGCAGATAGCGCAGCGACTGCTGCAGATTGCCCAGGCGCCAGCGCAAACGGCCCCAGCCGGGAGGCGGCGCCGCCACTACCCTCACCCGCACCAGCGCGCCCACCACCGCCGGGCAGGCATAGGTGAACACGCCTTCCTCGCCGAACGGCAGGCGCAGCTCGCGCCCGGCGCCGATCTTGAGCGGGCCGAAAACGACGGGGAGATTGCCATGGTTGCGAATAAGCAACACATCGCGCACGCCGCGCGTCAGGCGGATCTCGCCCGGCACGCCCAGTCCGCCGCGCATGCCGGGCTTGGGGAACTCGAGCAGCAACTGGTGGCTGCCGCCGCCCAGCGGCGCCAGCATGCCCCACAACGATAGCAGGACGCACAGGCCGGTGATCAGGGTGAGCGGCCAGTGACGGAAAAGAAACGGTCTCATCCCGTTAATGTACTGGGGTAAATACAATGTTTCAGATTAGAATGTTTCATTCAGAACACAGTCATCCGGCATGTTTAGTTAGCAATTTTTATTGACAAAGGCGAAAGTTGCGTGCGCCCCGTGGCTACAAGGATGCGTATGCTACGGAGTCCAGCCTTCCCGATCAACCCCGCCGCCACGGCTGCACCGACCGAGGACATGCAGCAGACCCCCACCCCTCCACCAGCTTCAGCGCGGGCCTTCGTGGCCAGCCAGGCGCCATTCCTGATGGCGCTGCTGGTGTTCGCGCTGACGCTGCTGGTGACCTTCGGCGCCTGGTCGAGCGCCAAGCGCAATGCCGAGGCCGGCCTGCGCGAGGCCTTCGAGTACCGCATGCGCGACATGGCCCACAGCATCGGGCGCCGCGTACTGGTCTACGAACAGGTGCTGCGCGGCGCCCAGGGCTTCCTGCGCGGCTCGGTCGGCCTGAGCCGCGCCGAGTTCGCCGAGTACTACCAGGCCCAGCGCCTCGAAGAATCCTTCCCCGGCCTCGAGGCGCTGGGGATCGCCACCTGGCTGCCGCCCGACTCGCTGGTGGCGCACGAGGAACGCGTGCGCGCCGACGGCTTCCCCGACTACCGCGTCCATCCGCACGATGCGCGCGAACCGCAGAGCGCGATCTCGCACATCGAACCGTTCAACGCGCGCAACCTGCGCGCCTTCGGCTACGACATGTTCAGCGAGCCGGTGCGGCGCGCGGCCATGATCGCGGCGCGCGACAGCGGCCAGGCCGCGCTCAGCGGCAAGGTGGTGCTGGTGCAGGAAGGCGAAGGCGCCGACTCGGGTTTCCTGATGTACCTGCCGGTGTACCGCAGCGGCCTGCTAGTCGACGACGTCGAGCAGCGCCGCGGCGCCCTGCTGGGATGGGTGTATTCGCCGTTTCGCATGAACGACCTGATGCGCGGCGTGGGCGGGATCGCCGCACCCCAGCTCGACGTCGAGATCTATGACGGCGACGCGCTCGCGCCCTCGGCCCTGCTGTACCGCTCGGCCGGCGCCGGCGTGCGCGCCGCGCCGATGTTCGTCAGCACCAGGCGCATGATGATCGCCGGGCGCACCTGGACCGTGCGCATCGCCTCCAGCGCCAGCCTCGAAGCGACGCTCGACCGCAGCCGCCCGCACCTGATCGCCGTGACCGGCTTCGTGCTCGGCGGCCTGGTCAGCCTGGTGGTGTGGCTGCTGGCCGGTTCGCGCCGCCGCGCGCTGGAGCTGGCGCAGGCCATGACACTCGAGCTGCGCGAATCGCACGACCGCATCGCGGCCGACGGCCGCCGCACCAGGGTGATCCTGGAAACCGCCTACGACGGCTTCGTGGCGCTCGACCGCGAAGGCCGCATCACCGACTGGAACGCGCAGGCGACCCGCATCTTCGGCCTCGACGCCGCGCAGGCGATCGGCCTGCCGGCCGAACAGCTGCTGCCCGAGGAACAGCGCGCGGCTTTCCGCACTGCCCTCGACGCCTATGCGCGCGGCGGCGCCGGCCCGGTGGCGGGCCAGCCGACCGAGACCGAAGTGCTGCACGCCAGCGGGCGCCGGGTGCCGGTGGAACTGGCGGTGGCCCTGCTGCCGCCGAGCGACGGCGCCGGCGCCACCGTGTTCGTGCGCGACATCACGCCGCGGCGCGAGGCCGAGGCGCGCGAGCAGCAGCGCCAGGCGGGCCTGGTCGAAGCGCGCCTGGCGCTCGACCGGGCCCAGAAGCTCGAAGCGGTCGGCAAGCTGACCGGCGGCGTGGCGCACGACTTCAACAATATCCTGCACATCATCAGCGCCAACGTGCAGCTGATGCTGCGCGCCGAGGGGCCGCCGTCGCGCAAGCGCCTGCACAACGTCCTCGACGCGGTCGAGCGCGGCTCCAGGCTGGCCGGCCAGTTGCTGGCCTTCGCGCGCCGCCAGCCGCTGCATCCGAGCGTGGTCGACGTGGCCCAGCTGATCGAGCGCAGCGACAGCCTGCTGCAGCGCGCCGCCGGCGACGACATCCAGCTGGTGCGCAACAGCCCGCCCGCATTGTGGCCGACCCTGGTCGACCCCAACCAGCTCGAGCACGTGCTGCTGAACCTGGTGATCAACGCGCGCGACGCGATGGACGGCAGCGGCCGCATCGCGCTGGAGCTCGCCAACGAGACGATCGCGCCCGGCGACGCCCGCCTGGAAGGCGATATGCGCGCCGGCGACTACGTGGTGATCACGATCGCCGACAGCGGCCAGGGCATGCCGCCGGAAGTGATGGAGCACGCCTTCGAACCCTTCTTCACCACCAAGCCCGAGGGCAAGGGCACCGGCCTCGGCCTGTCGATGGCGCATGGCTTCGTGCGCCAGAGCGGCGGCCAGATCCGCCTCGCGAGCACGCTCGGCGTCGGCACCACCGTCACCATTTATCTGCCGCGGCATACGGCCCCGGTGCTGCCGGCGCTGGCCGAGCCGGATGCCGGCATGCGCCCCTGAAGCCCCGCCTGGCGCCTGTGATTGAAGGTGGTCTTGATTTCGCGGGCCGAGCGCGCGCCACGCGCGTGCGCCTTGCCGGCGACGCATCGGGCCCGCGTGCGCGGCGTTGAATGCTAGAGTGACGGTATGAAACTGTTCTATAACGTGGCCGGGGTGCTGGCAGTCTTGCTGGGGATCCTCGGCATCTTCTTGCCGCTGCTGCCGACCACGCCCTTCCTGCTGCTGGCCTCGGCCTGCTTCGCGCGCGGCTCCGAGCGCCTGCACCGCTGGCTGCTGTCGCATCCCACGTTCGGCAAGTACATCGCCAATTTCGAGGCCGGGCACGGCATCCCGCTCAAGGGCAAGATCGTCGCCACCGTGATGCTGTGGGGTTCGATGGCCTGGTCGGCGCGCCATTTCGACAATGTCGCCATCTTCATCATGATGGGCGTCATCGGCGCCTGCGTCAGCACCTATATGTGGTGGTACCTGCCAACGCTGAAGCTGCCGCCGCGGCGCCAGGCCGACACCACCTCGCGCACCGAGCTCCCCTGACCCTGCCGTAACTCGCTGTTTGCACGACGCGCCACCGCTGCGCCGTTTTTTGTACTATCATTAGTTACATGAAACGCGACAGCAAACTTTCTTCCGTCCTCCACGTGCTGCTGCACCTGGCCCACAGCGAACGCCCGATGACGTCGGAGCAGATGGCCGCCATGCTCGGCACCAACCCGGTGCTGGTGCGGCGCGTGCTGGCCGGCCTGCGCGAGCGCGGCTACATCAGTTCGGAACGCGGCCATGGCGGCGGCTGGAGCATCACCTGCGACCTGGCGCGCATCACCCTGCGCGACGTCTACGACGCCGTCGGCGCGCCGACCGTGTTTGCCATGGGCAACCGCAACGAGCACAGCGCCTGCCTGGTCGAGCAGGTGGTCAACGCCTCGCTGGCAGACGCCTTCGCCGACGCCGAGGCCATGCTGGTGCAGCGCCTGGGCCAGGTGACGCTGGCCGACCTGTCGCGCGACTTCAACCTGCACTACGACAGCCATCCACAACGAAAGGATCCCCATGAATACCGGCATGAATGAATTCGACGCCATCGTCATCGGCGGCAGCTACGCCGGCCTGTCGGCCGCGCTGCAATTGGCGCGCGCGCGGCGCAAGGTGCTGGTGGTCGACGCCGGCCAGCGCCGCAACCGCTTCGCCAGCGATTCGCATGGATTCCTGACGCGCGATGGCCAGTCTGCGGCCGGCATCGCGGCCGAGGGACGCGCCAACGTGGCCGCCTATCCGAACGTGGCCTGGCACGACGGCCTGGCGCAAGCCGCGCGCGCCGATGGCGATGGTTTCCTGGTCGACCTGGACGGCGCCGGCACGGCGCGCGCCAGCCGCCTGGTGCTGGCCACCGGCGTGCGCGACGAACTGGCGCCGATCGACGGCCTGGCCGAACGCTGGGGCCGCAGCGTATTCCACTGTCCCTACTGCCACGGCTATGAATTGAACGAGGGCCGCATCGGGGTGCTGGCCGGCGGCCCGCTGGCCGTGCACCAGGCGCAGATGCTGCCGCACTGGGGCCAGGTGACGCTGTTTACCAATGGCGTGTGTCCGCTCGACGCCGAGCAGTGCGCCGACCTGCGGGCGCGCGGTGTCACGGTCGACGACACGCCGGTCGTGCGCCTGGTCGAGCACGCCACGGTGGAATTGAGCGACGGCCGGCGCGAAGCGATGGCCGGCCTGTTTACCTATGGCCGCCTGCACATGGCCAGCCCGATCGCCGGACAACTGGGTTGCGCCTTCGATGAAGGCCCGCTCGGGCCGTATATCCGCACCGACGAAGGCCGCCAGACCACGGTGCCGGGCGTGTTCGCCGGCGGCGACGCCATGCGCGCCGCCAGCACGGTGGCGTTCGCGGTTGCGGACGGCGCCATGGCCGGTGCCGGTGCGCACCGTTCGCTGCTGTTCGGCCTGGCCCCGGCGGCGCCGCGCTGAACGCCGCGCTGGCGGAAACGAGATAGGCCGCGGCGGCGGCAGGCAGGATCGTGCGCATGGTGTTCTGCTTGGTCGACGGCGGGCCGCGCCGCCCGCTGGCGGCCTTCCCGTCGGTGAGACAGCGCGCCGCGCGCCGAGTTCTGGCCGCGCGCCAGGGCGGGCCATGTTGTGCGGATAATGGACGCATCGCTTTACGGAACCCGTTATGGAAATCTTTGTCCTAGGCACCTCGGCCGGCACCCCGACCCGCCGCCGCAATATGTCCGGACTGGCGCTGCGCCTGCGCGGCGCGCGCCAGTGGGCGCTGGTCGACTGCGCCGAAGGCACCCAGCACCGCATCCTGCGCACCCCGCTGTCGCTGATGAGCCTGGGCGCCGTGTTCATCACCCACCTGCATGGCGACCACTGCTATGGCCTGCCCGGGCTGCTGGCCAGCGCGGCGATGCTGGGCCGCAGCGAACCCCTGGCCATCGTCGGCCCGCCACCGTTGCGCCCCATGCTCGAGTGCATCATGGAGAACAGCGGGCTGACCCTGCCCTATCCGCTCGACTGGCGCACGCCCGACGCGCTGGATGCGGACATCCTGCCCGGCTTCGCACTCGACGCCACGGCGCTGTCGCACCGCATCCCGTGCTGGGCGTATGGCTTTACCGAGACGGCGCTCGAACGGCGCCTCGACACCGGCAAGCTGCGCGCCGCCGCCATTCCCTCGTCGGCGCTGTGGGGCGAACTCCAGCAGGGCCGCGACGTGGTGCTGGCGGACGGGCGCGCAATCGCCGCGCGCGACTACCTGTTGCCGCCGCGCCGTGCACGCCGCATCGTGGTGGCGGGCGACAACGACCGGCCCGAGCTGCTGGCCGCCAGCGCGCGCGATGCCGACGTGCTGGTGCACGAGGCGACCTATACCGAGGAAGTATTGCAGAAGATCGGCCCCGGGCCGCAGCACAGCTCGGCCCTGCGGGTGGCGCGCTTCGCCGCCGAGGCCGGCGTGCGCAACCTGGTGCTGACCCACTTCAGCCCGCGCTACCAGGACGGCGGCCCGCTGCCGCTGTCACTGCTCGAAGACGAAGCGCGGGGCGCATACGGCGGCAACCTGCTGCTGGCGCGCGACCTCGACCACTACCTGCTGGACCGCGGTGGCGAGCTGCGGCTCGCCACCGGGTAGGCGGGGAGACTACCCCTTGCGCGGCAGCAGGTCGTGCACCAGCGCGTTGAGGCGCTCGACCGACACCGGCTTGCCCAGGTGGGCCGAGAAGCCGGCCGCGCGCGCCTTGCCGATGTCGGCGTCGCGCCGCATGCCGGTGATTGCGATCGCCGGCAGCTCGGCCAGCTTCGGCATCGCGCGCACCCGGCGCAGGAACTCGTAGCCGTCGATATCGGGCATCGAGATATCCGAAATCAACAGGTCGACCGGCTCGCGCTCGAGCAGCGCCAGGCCGTCGAGGGCACTGGTGGCCTCGAAGACGGTGGCGCCGCTCATCTCGAGCAGCGACTTGAAGACCAGCAGCATCTCTTCCATGTCGTCGACCAGCAGGATGCGCAAACCGGCCAGGTCGTCGGTGCTGGTGTCGCCGCCGACGCAAGGCAGCGTCTTGCTGTCGAACAGCGGCAGCCAGACCGAGAAGCAGGCGCCCTTGCCGGCGCCGTCGGAGCGCACGTCGACCCGGCCGCCGTGCAGCGCCACGATCTCGCGCACCAGCGCCAGCCCGATCCCGAGCCCGCCCTTGCTGCGCGTGGTGACCGCGGTGCTCTGGCCATACATGTCGAACACGTGCGGCAGGAAGGATGGCGCGATGCCCTGGCCGCTATCCGTCACGTCGATGCGCAGCGCTTCCTTTTCTCGTTCCAGGTGGATCTCGATGCGGCCGCCGGCGGGCGTGAACTTGATCGCGTTGCTGAGCAGGTTCATCACCACCTGCTCGATGCGCACCACGTCGGCCAGCACCGGCAGGCCGTCGGCGCCGCCGGTGAAATCGATGCGCAGGTCCTTGGCGGCCGGATCGTTGCGCGCCACGTCGACCATGTCCTGCAGCAGCTTGTCGAGCACCACCGGCGCCATGCTCAGGCTGAGCTTGCCGGTACGCACGCGCGACATGTCCATCAGGTCGTCGATGATCTTGGCCTGGCTCATCACCGAGCTGCGGATGATCGCCGCCGCGCGCATGAAGGTCGGCGACGCGCGCAGCTCTTGCATGCGCGAGAGCAGCTCGACATTAATGTGGATCATGTTCAGCGGATGGCGCAGCTCGTGCGACATCACGGCCAGGAACTCGTCCTTCAGCGCGGCCGCGTTCTCGGCATCGGAGCGCACCGCCTGCTCGTGGGTCAGCGCCTGCTCGCGTTCCTTGCCCTGGCGCGCGCGCGCGGTTTCGTCGCGCGCGATCTTGGCGTAGCCATAGAAGTCGCCATTGCGCAGCGGCGTGGTGACGCCGCTGCAGAAGAAGCGGCTGCCGTCCTTGCGCAGGTGCCAGCGTTCGTCCTCGGCGCGTCCGTCCTCGCGCGCGCGGCGCAGTTCGTCGTCGGGCACGCCGGCCGCGATATCCTCGGGCACGAACAGGCGCTCGAGGCCCTGGCCCTGCATCTCGCCGGCGGTGTAGCCGAACAGCGTCTCGGCGCCCTTGTTCCAGCTGGTCACGCGGCCGTCTTCGTCGAGGGTGACGATGGCGTAGTCGCGCGCGCTCTCGGCCACCATGCGCATGCGCGCCTCGCTGGCGCGCGCCTGCTCTTCGGCGTGGCGGCGCGCGGTGATGTCGAAGAAGGTCATCACCGCGCCTTCGATGCGGTCCTCGTTGGTACGGTAGGGCAGCAGGCGCACGATGTAGAAGCGGCCGTCGGTGCTGCGCACCTCGCGCTCGACCAGGCGCAGGGTGTCGAAGGTGGCGCTGACGTCCTCGGCCAGCTGGTCGTAGTCGAGCTTGTGGGTCAGGTCGAGCAGCGAGCGGCCAACGTCGCTCACGATGATCGAGAACAGGTCGACCGCGCGCGGCGTGAAGCGCTTGATGCGCAGGCCGCTGTCGACGAAGATGGTGGCGATGTCGGTCGAGGCGATCAGGTTGTTCAGGTCGTCGTTGGCCTTGCCGGTTTCCTCGACCTTGACCTTGAGCTCGTAATTCACCGTCACCAGTTCTTCATTGACCGACTGCAGCTCTTCCTTGCTGGTTTCGAGTTCCTCGGTGGCCGAGCGCAGCTCTTCGTTGATCGCCTGCAGCTCTTCGTTCGAGGCGCGCAGCTCTTCGGTGGAGATCTCGGAATGCTCGATCGTCTCTTGCAGCTGTTCGCGCTTGCGCTGCAGCTCGGACTCGAGCTGGGCCAGCACCACGTCGTGGCTGCCGTCGGGCCGCGGCTGCGGCGCCACGCCCCCGGTCGGCTCGACCCGCTCGAACAGCACCAGCAGGTAGTCGGATTCGGAATTCTCGTCGCGGAACGCGCGCACCGTCGCCGCAACCGTGCCCAGCTCGGTGTCGGCGGGCAGCTCGATCGCGCGGCACTCGACGCAGCCGCCGTTCTGCGTCACCTGGTACATGGCCGAGCGCAGATCGAGCCGCAATTCGGGCAGCACCAGCGCCAGCAGGCTGCGCGACGGTTCGCCGCCGCTCATGCGCAGGTATTTCCCGGCCTGTTCGGAGACGTGGACCAGGTTGCCTTCGCGGTCGACCACGACCGAAGGCGGCGCCGCCTGCGCCAGCGCGAGCTGGTGCAGGTCGGCATAGGTGGTCTGGCGCTTGCCGGGCAGCTTGGGCCGGCTGATCTCGGGCAGGCGCACGCCGTACAGGGCCGAGCTCGGATTCTGGTAATGCAGCTGGCGGCCGGTGGTGCGGGCGCGGTAGATGCGGTTCTTCTTGTCGACCGGAATGAAATACTCGGCCACCGACTCGGCCGATTCGGACGAGCCGAGGAACAGGTAGCCGCCCGGCTTGAGCGCGAAGTGGAAGGTCTGCAGCAGGCGCATCTGCACGTCGCGGTTCAGGTAGATCAGCAGGTTGCGGCACGAGATCAGGTCGAGCCGCGAGAACGGCGGATCGCGCAGCAGGTTGTGCGAGGCGAACAGGATGCGGTCGCGCAGCGCCTTGCGGATGCGGTAGCTGCTGTCCTCGCGCTTGAAGTACTGGCGCAGGCGGGCCGGCGGCACGTCGGTGATGATCGAACCCGGATAGGTGCCGGCGCGCGCGGTATCGATCGCACGGTCGTCGATGTCCGAGGCGAACACCTGGAACGCGGGAGACGTTTCCATCTGGCCGGCCTGGTCGGCCATCAGCATGGCCAGCGAATACGCCTCTTCGCCGCTGGCGCAGGCGGCCACCCAGGCGCGCACTTCGTCGCCCGCGGCGCGGTCCTTGAACAGCTCGGGGATGATGTCGCGCTCGAGCGAGTCGAAGGCTTCGCGGTCGCGGAAGAAATTGGTGACCCCGATCAGCATGTCGTCGAGCAGCGCCTTGTTCTCGGCGACGTCGTTGAGCAGCAGGCTGCAATAGTCGGGCAGGGTCGGGGTCTGGCGCACCTGCATGCGGCGCTCGATGCGGCGCAGCACGGTGGCGCGCTTGTAGTGGCGGAAATCGTGGCCGGTGCGGGTCAGGAGCGAACCGATGATGTCCTGCAGCGCGTCTTCGCTGCCCGCCAGGGGCTCGTCGGTCGCTGGCGGCAGCGCCATATCGTCGCCCGGCGCCGGCAGGCGGATGCGGCGGGCGTTTTCCCACAGGTCGATCAGTTTCTGCGGCATCTCGACCACCGGCAGCACGAAGTCGACGGCGCCGGTGCGGATCGCGGCCAGCGGCATGCCTTCGTGCTCCGCGTCGTGCGGCAATTGGGCCACGGTGATGCCGCCCTGCTCCTTGACCCGCGTCAGGCCGACCGCCCCATCGGAACCGGTGCCGGACAGCACGATCGCGATGGCGCGTTCCCGGTGCACCTGGGCCAGGGTGCGGAAAAACAGGTCGATCGCCACATGCTGGCCACGCGGCCGCTGCAATTCCTCGACGATCAGCAGGCCGTCCATCATCGTCAGGTGCATGTTCGGCGCGATCACGTACACATGGCCGGGCTCGATCTGGACCCGCGAGCTGACCTGCACCACCGGCATGCGGGTGGCGCGCTGCAGGATGGTCGCGGCCGAGCTGGGATGCTTGGGCGACAGGTGCAGGATGATGACGAAGGCCATTTCGTGCACCGCCGGCATGTTCTCGAACAGGCGCTGCAGCGCCGGCAGGCCGCCGGCCGAAGCCCCGATGCCCACCACCGGGAAATGCAGATTACTGGGAACGATGCCCGAATCGGTTGGCAAGGTGCTAGGCACTGAATCGCTGTCGGTATCGCTCATGTGATGCTCGATGATTGGATTGTCTCGCAGTCTAGACGATATGTCATGAATTGAGGACGAATCATGCGAAAAAAACATTGAAACGAGCGCAACAATGGCGGATATTTCTGGTGGATAAATTCCAGAATCCGCAAGTCAAATCCGGCTAGCTACCATCGATCACAAGCCGGCACGGCGCTGATGGCGCAACTTGAACAGACCCGTGGGATGGACGGCCTCGCCGTCCACGCGTTCAGCCGAACTGTGCCTTGGCCGCCTGCACGCGCTGGCGCGCCGTGTCCGGGTCGAGGCCGGCCATGATGAGGTTGATGATTTCCTGCTTGTCTTCGTGCTGGATCCACGCGCATGCTTCGCGGTGCGAGCAGAAATAGGCATACCAGGCGACATCGGCCGGCCGCTCCTTGCGCGGCTTGAGCCGGGCCGGCACACTGGCCCGGGCCTGGGCTGCGAACGCGGCCAGGCTGGCCTCGGCCACAGACCAGTCGAACGCGGCCACGGCGCGGCGCTGGGCATCCCAGTCGCCCGCATCATCGTGGGCGGGCAGCATGCTGGCCGGATGCACCGCCAGGCAGCCGAGCCGCGGATAGCCTTTAGCAGCGCAGAAGGCGTCGACGAAGGCCAGCTTGGCGCCGATGCCGACCGCCACCGCGCGCCCGAGCACGGCATCCCTGGGATGCAGGGAGCGCGCCAGCGTCAACAGATCCGGGTAGGTGATCGGCGCGCCCTGCCCTGCCGTCGCGTGCCGGGCGAGCGCTTCGTGGATGCGGCAGCCGACGTCGATGTCGTTGCCGGTAAAAGGTACTGCTGCTGGTACTGCTGCAGGTACTGCTGCAAGCTTGCTGGTCATGCCGCCTTTCGCTAGCGTTAATCTGGCCATGAGTCTAGCCCACGATTATGCACGATGGCGACTGGCCGGTCTCAGCGCTTGAGCGTACGGCCCAGGAAATCGCGCATCAGGCGGGCGATCTGCTCGCCGTCTTCCTCGAGTGCGAAGTGGCCCGTATCGAGCAGATGCAGCTCGGCCTTGGGCAGGTCGCGCAGGTAGGGCGCGGCGCCCTGCGCCGGGAAGATCTTGTCGTTCTTGCCCCAGACGATCAGCATCGGCGGCTGGTGCTTGCGGAAATAAGCCTGCCAGGCCGGGTACAGCGGCGGATTGGTGCCGTAGCTGTAGAACATCTCCAGCTGGATCGCCTTGTTGCCGGGCCGGTCCATATACGCCTGGTCGAGCACGGCGGAATCAGGGCTCACGTGCGTGGCCGGCTGGCGGTAGCCTTCAGTGTACTGCCAGCGCGTCGCCTCGAATTCGAACAGCGGACGCAGCTTGGCGGCATTGGCGTCGGTCTTGTTCCTCCAGTAGTCCTTGGCGGGCGCCCAGAAGGGGTTGTCCAGGCCCTCGTCATAGGCATTGCCGTTCTGGACCACGATGGCGCTGATGCGCTCGGGATGCGCAGCCGCCAGCCGGTAGCCGATCGGGGCGCCATAATCCATGACGTACATGGCGTAGCGGCCCAGGCCCACCTTGACGGTGAACTTGTCGATCACGGACGCCAGGTTGTCGAAGCTGTACTTGAACCGCTCCATCGGCGGCTGGCCGCTCTGGCCATAGCCGGGGTAATCCGGCGCGATCACGCGGTAGCGGTCGGCCAGCCGGGGAATCAGTTCGCGGAACATGTGGGACGAGGTCGGAAAGCCGTGCAGCAGCAGGATGGCCGGCGCGTCCCTGGGGCCGGCTTCGCGGTAGAACACCTTGACGCCGTCGATGTCCACCGTGCGGTAGTCGACAGTGGCCGCGGGGCGCGCGGGAGGCTTGGCCGCGGGGGTTGTGGCGGGAGCGGCCGGAGCGGCCGCGTGGACTGGCAGCAGCAGCGTGGCGGCGAGCGCCAGGCCGGCGCTCAAGATGCGAATGGGGGTCATGATCGTCCAGTTCGGGTTCGTTGAAGGGTCATCGGCGTGGCGCCGGCGAGCTGGTGTTCGCCCATGCGCCGCGCCCAGTGTGGCGCGCCTGCGAGCCCGGGTGAATGGGCGCCGAGCGCAATTGACTGTTGCGTGTTCAGTAAGGAATAGCGGGATGGGCGCGCAAGGCTAGCGGCCCAGGGTCTGCGCCGGCACGACGGTGGTGGCGTGTGGCAGGCGCAGGGCGGTGAAATCGATCAGCGGGAGCAGCATCTGGTAGGGGACCGAACCACACTCCCCGGCAGCGTCGGGATCGCAGATGCGCACGCGCACGAGGCGGATGCAGTTGCTGGCGTAAGGGTTGCTCAGGCAGTTCAGGTAGTTGCTGGTGGGGTCGCTCGGCATCGGCGACGCGGGCACCATCGTGAGCGCCTGCGAATCCGGATCGCGCGCCAGGGCCAGGTAGTCGATCTTGAGGTGGTCGGGGGTGACGGGGTCGCCCAGGATCAGTTTGCCATCGACCGTGCCGAGCAAGGCGCGCTCGCGTATCTGGTCGATCGTCGCCTGGTCGAACGGGGAGTTGGCGGCCTCGGCCGCTGCGCGCCGGGTCACCTCTTGCAGCGTATTGAGCAGGTAGACGGCGCGCGCCGTCTCGATGATGCCGAACACCATCGAAAAAAAGATGATGGCGAGCAGTGCGAATTCGACCGACGACACCCCGCGCTGGCGCAACACGCGCGGCAGGCGGCGGCGCGCGGCAGGCGGCTTATTTTCCGACATAAGGCATCTGCGAAAAGAGCAGGATCGTGATGCTGTCGGCCTGGACGATTCCCGAGAAAAATGGCTGCGGGACGGTCAGGCTCAGCGTGGCCTGGACCGAGACAGGGGTATTGGCGTCGTAGCACTCCCGGTAGACGATGAAGGTCGAGTTGACCGGCGAATAGCCGCACTCGATCGACGAATTGACTTGCGCGGTGGGCCGGATATCGGCGGTCTCCTGCAGCACGATATCGGCCGCCAGCACATCGGCGCCCTTGTTCCTGACTTCGGCCAGCGGCGCACCGGACATGTACAGGGCCGCGTCGTGCACCGCCTTCTGCGCGGCCGTGTAGTACCAGAAGAAGTTACCAAGAACAAAAATGAAGGCGAACAGGGGCAGCAGGATGAAGGCCATGCAGAACGCGGCCTCGATCGCGACCGCGCCCTGCTGCGAATGCTTGCGGCGATACTGAGGATTCATTTGACTAACCTCACTTGTCCCGACAGGCTATGCACCTGCGCCAGCCCGGCGAATTCTGCGTACAGATCCGTCTCGGTCGCCGGCACCGTCATGAAGAACCGGGCAACGACCAGCGCATCGGCGGTCGACGCCGCCCCGCTCGTCACCGGGCAGCGCAGCAGCGGCACATTCAGGACGCGGCGGTTCGCCGTCGCCTTGAGCCCGACCGGGGCCTGGGTCTTGTCGAGATACGGCGTCTGCGGATAGGCCTGGCCTGTTTTGACCTGCTGCGCGCCGGGGTTGTAGAGCGTCGGCCAGGCGGCAGAGGTGAACTTGGTGTAGCCATTGGCTGGCTCGGGCGCGCCTTCGACGTAGCGGGAATCCTTGATCACCGCCGGCGCATACACCCACAGCGGCCCATACATGCCGCCCGTCGTCTCGGCAGGAATCTCGCTTGCCGGCAGATCGGCGATCGTGAGCAGTTTGTTGCCGCTGGTCCTGGACTCGGCGGCCTGGCCGGTCGGCGGCTTGGACATCCAGGGGAATCCGGTCGCGGCGTCGAATTGCTTGATATTCGTATCGGGCGGCGCGGTGACGGGATTGCATGGCGCGCTGTACGTGCCAAAACGCGAATTGATCTGCTCGTACAAATCGTCGAGGGGAAAGTCCGGCTCGACAGTGAGGGGGCCGCCCGCCAGGGTCGGGATCGCAAGCGTGCCGGTGCAGGCGAACGGCCGGATGACGTCCAGACTGCCGATCACGGAAGCGCCCGCCCCGCCCGGGAAAATGAACGGGTTGACCAGGTAGTTGGCGCCCGCCGCGGCGCCGTTCGGATTGAGCTTCATCAGGTTATAGCTGATGCCGCGGCGAAAGCCGTATTCCACCAGCTCGGTGCCGCGCGCTTCGCCACGCGTCTCGGACATCGCGCAGATGGCCAGCGGCATGATGTCGATGGAAACGCGTCCGGCGATCGCGACACTGCCGACGTGGGCGGTAGGAGCGACGGACGAGACGACATTCATCAACAGCATGCCGACCTCGCCCGGCCGCGTCGGGAACTTGCTGGTATCGACGCGTGCATAAAACATCGTGGTGGCCCGCGCTGGCTGTGCGGCGGACCCGGCGTCGAACCAGGCGTCGCCGTCGGGCCGTGCGGAAAAGGCGATGGCGTCTTCCGACCAGTCGATGTTGGCGGTGTTGTAGTTGTAGAACGTGTTCATGGCGACGCGCATCGCCGCCGAACGGGCCCGCGTCACGCCGGCGATCGTGCCGTCGAGCTCGCGCGCTGCCGCCAGCGCGATCGTGTCGGCCACCGTCTGCAGCTCGACCTTGCGGTTATACATCCGGCCCAGGTCGATCGCGAAGCCGCAAAAACCGCAGATCACGAGAATCAGCAACATGGTCATGGCGGCGAAGGCGCCACGCTGATGTCTCAGCAGTGGCGTCTTGCCGGACGAGCGCGCGCGCCGGGCGTGCGCTGAAAAGGACGATCGACCATGGTGCGGGCGCATTGCTGTCTCTCGAATTGGGGGGATTTCCTTGGCCAACTTACCCTGAACAATTCTATGGAATCGGCCTGGAATGGCCTTGAGATAGCGCACGCGGGCTCGTCAGTTGCATTCACGACGACGGAGCTTATACGGTAACTTATTGATTTTTTTATTTAATCTTTGTACTTATCGCGATTGCGACTGCCTGCTTTCCAGTGCCTGATTGCTATCATGTTGTCCAGACTGCGGATGAGTAATACATGAATAGCCCTTGGAGATGGCAGCGCCCACCTAACCTGCTTGGGCCAGCGTTAATTTTCCATATGCAAAATTTAAGTTCACATAGCAACTGTGGTGCTGCCCATACGTTTCCTTAAACATTTGTCAGCAAACACAGTAACCAGGTTTCGATTTTTTTGACTTGTCTATGCGTCGTTCATATCATTGACCGTTCACAAAGACGGAGATTCGCATGGCCCCCTACACCGAACAGTTGCAGCAACTTTACATCGCATTTTTCAAGCGTCCGGCAGACGTTGGCGGATTGGCCGCATGGGACGCCACTGCGGCTGCCGAGGGGTTGCAAGCCGTTGTGCCGGCACTCAGGGGTTCGGCGGAATACCGCAGCCTGTACGAAGGGCTCAGCAACCAGCAAGTCGTCAACACCCTGTACCAGAACCTGTTCGGGCGCGAGGGGGAACCGGCGGGGCTGGCGTACTGGGGCACGGCGCTGGATGCGGGCACGCTGACGCTCGAGTCGCTCGCGCTGTCGATGATCGGCAGCGCGACCGGCGAGGACGCGACGGCACTGGCCCACAAGACCGCGGCGGCCGCCGCGTTCACGATGGCGCTCGACAGCAGCGCGAAAGCCGAAGGTTATCGGGGCGAAGCCGCCAACGACATCGCACGCGCCTGGCTCGCGACGATCACCGACAAACCAGCCTCTGCCACGGCGGCCATGGCCGCGATGCCATCGGTGCTGGCCAATGTGGTCGATGCCGGCAACGGCATCACGCACGGCAAGGTTGTCGACGGTTACATCGCCGGCGCCACCATCTTCGCCGACGCGAACGGCAACGGCAGCTGGGACGAGGGCGAAGCGCGCACCATCACCGATGCGCGCGGCGATTTCACGCTAACCGGCGCCAAGGGCACGCTGATCGCCACCGGCGGCACGGACCTGGGCACGAAGCTGGCATTCAGCGGTGTGATGATCGCGCCGGAAGGCGCCACCGTGGTCAATCCGATCACGACGCTCCAGCAGACTTTGATCCAGCAGGGTCAGAGCGTCGAGCAGGCCCAGGCGACGCTCGCGAAAGCCTTCGGCATCGGCGTCGCGAATATCGATTTCGACCAGCGTAACCCGCTCGAAGCCGCGTTCGTGCCGGGCGCCAGCGCGGCCGATCTGGCACTGGCCGTGCAGATGCAGGCTGTTGCCGCGAAGATCCAGAACCTGATGGTCGCAGTGGGCGAGGCGCTGACCGGCGCGATGTCCGGACTGTCGAGCACCGCAGCGTCGGCAGCCGCGTCGAAAGCGCTGGCGGAACTCGTGCGCACGGATGCCGATGGCGTGGTGAGCCTGAGCGACAAGGCCCTTCTCGCCGAGGTCCTCACCGACAGCGCCGGACTGGCTGGCGCCAGCGCGCAGCAAGCCGCCGTCATCGCCCGCATCGCTCCCGGCTTCAGCGCCATCATGGCGGACTCCGCCAAGAGCGTCGACGCCATCGGCGCTGACGCCGGCACGATCCCGGGCCTGGCGCTGGCCCGCATCGTCCAGGTGCAGACCGCAGTCCAGGGTGCGGTGGGCGATGCCATCCATCGCGCTGCGACGAGCGGCGACATCGCACAGGTAACGCAGCAGTATACCGGCAGCCAGTTGAGCGGGCTGATCCTGGGCACCAAGATCGGCGACGTCGTTCCCGGGATGGCCACCGACACCAGCGTGATCGACATTGTCAACGGCAATACCGGACCGACAGCGGACACGAGGGCGCCGTCCCCGCCCACCGGGCTGGCGCTGGCGGCGGCCGACGACACCGGCGTCGCCGGCGACGGCGTGACGCGCGTGAGCAATGGCCTGACGATTAACGGCCGGGCGGAAGCAGGCAGCACCGTCGAGCTGTTCGAGGACGACGGCGCCGGCAACCTGACGCTGCTCGGCACCGCCACAGCGACCGGCGGCAGCTTCAGCATTGATGTCAACCTGGAGAATGGCGCGCACCAGCTGGTGGCCAGGGCGACCGACGCCAGCGAGAACGTCGGCCGGGCCTCCACGCCGCTGACCGTCACCGTGGACACGCAGGGCCCGAACGGCTTGCGGATCAACGACCTGCTCAGCTACGACACGACGTATGTCAGCAGCAACTACGGCGACGTCGCCGCTGCCGGCCATGATCTGGTGCGCGTCGGGGGCACCAATGGCTTTGGCACGGAAATCACCGCCCTCAACAGAGACGATGCCTTTGCCCCAGTCGACATCTCCGCGCTTTTCACCGACGGCCTGACATTGGGCGATACGACCTACAGCGGCGCTAACCAGTTCTTCGTCGGCGTCAACGGCTATGTCACATTGGGCGTGGGGAATAGCGGCTTTTCGGCCAGCGGCATCGCAGGCTATCTAAAGAGTCCGATGATCGCCGCCCAGTTCGACGATATCGTCGGCGGCAGGGCCATTGCACAAAGTCCCGGCGGCACGTCGGCCGGCAGCAACCATATCTACTACCACGTTGACACGGCCACACGTATCGTGACGATCACGTGGGATGACGTCGCGCCATACAGTGAAGCAGAGACAGATCTGCCGGGTAACGATTACTCGCACGGTAACGCGTTCCAGATCCGCCTGCACCAGCTGCAGGGCAGCGACTTCCTGATCGAAACGCGTTATGAAAGCATGAGCTGGGTCGGCGGGAACACCACGCTGCCCACCGCCGGGTGGACGGCAGGCGACGGCATCAACTACGGCGAAGTCGTCGGCTCGGGGACCGCCGCAATGCTGGACCTGGAGAACACATCGAACTTCGGCCACGACGGCGTCTACCTGTGGGAAGTGAAGGACGGCGTCGTGACCGACTACGTGATCGACGTGTTCGATGTCATCGGCAAGACCGCGTTCGAACTCGTTGCCATCGACCCGACGACGGACGACGTGCTGACGTATTCGCTCGGCAGTGACGCGGACGACCGTTTCTCGCTCGTCAACGGCAACCAGATCAAGGTTGCGGCAACCGCGCAGTTCGACCTTGCCACCGAGTCCACGGTAACGCTGCCAGTGACCGTTACCGACAAGGCAGGCAACACGCTGACGAAGGACATGGTGATCACGCTATTCGCCACTGCGGATACGACGGCGCCAATGCTGCAGAGCACGACGCCAGCCACTGGTGCGACCGCCATCGCAGCGGGCGCCAACCTGCAACTGAATTTCAGCGAAGCGGTGAAGGCCGGGATGGGCAATATCACGTTGTGGCAGGACAGCGGAACAGGCCCCGTATTGGTTGCCACGATCGACGCCGCCGACACGCGCCAGGTCAGCTTCAATGGCACGACGATGACCATCGATCCTTCGGCCGACTTCGTCGTGGCGCCGGAATCCTCGGCCGAGATCTATGTCGAAATGGACGCCGGGGTCGTTGTGGATCTGGTCGGCAATCCGTATGCAGGTATCAACGACGCCGCCACGTTTGCCTTTACGATTGGCTGATATTGGCGAAATAGGAAGGCCGGCGTGTCGCAGTGACATGCCGGCCTTTCCACGTGGCGATGATGCCCAGTGATTGGCGGGCAGGCACAGCGTTCGGATGCAGGCAGTGCATGAATGAAGGGCTGAATCAGCGCGAGTTTCGCAGCCGCGTACGAGCTGCGGTAAGCATCTGAACACGCATATAGTGCAGGCCTTTGCCTACACGCTAGCTATGTACATTTTCAACAAACAAAAAGGGTTAGCGCAAGCTAACCCTTTGTTTTTATTGGTAGGCCTCCCGTGAGTCGAACACGGCACCAACGGATTATGAGTCCGCTGCTCTAACCAAGCATGAGCTAGAGGCCCAGAAACTGGGACGGTGGAAATGGAACTCGCCACCTGCCCGCCGGCATTGCACCAGTCGAGCGAAGTGGCGAGAGCATATTGCCTTTACTACAGGTACGTCAAGCCCAGACAACAGCCAATCAGCTGCTGCCCTCGAGGAAGCTCTTCAGCTTGTCCGAACGCGACGGGTGGCGCAGCTTGCGCAGCGCCTTCGCCTCGATCTGGCGAATCCGTTCGCGCGTCACGTCGAACTGCTTGCCCACCTCTTCGAGCGTGTGGTCGGTCGACATCTCGATGCCGAAGCGCATGCGCAGCACCTTGGCTTCGCGTGGCGTCAGCGAGTCGAGCACGTCCTTCACCACGCCGCGCATCGATGCATGCAGCGCGGCGTCCGACGGCGCCAGCGTGTTGTTGTCCTCGATAAAGTCGCCCAGATGCGAATCGTCGTCGTCACCGATCGGCGTTTCCATGGAAATCGGCTCTTTCGCGATTTTCATGATCTTGCGAATCTTATCTTCC
>Ga0265780_10000845_pt1 | contig 45588 bp, 57 predicted proteins | sample P1T30metagenome_FD_192432 | JGI IMG/M metagenome (GOLD analysis project Ga0265780, IMG submission 192432) | Plant litter microbial communities from East Loma Ridge, Irvine, California - P1 T30 | ecosystem: Environmental > Terrestrial > Plant litter > Unclassified | place: USA: California... | reverse complement strand
TTCAGCTTCATGACACCGAACTGGGTGCACACGGATTCTTCCGGATCCGAGATCAGCTCGAACGGCAGGCCCAGCTTCGATTTGAAATTCTCGTGCGAGCGCAGCGAATCACGGCTCAGCCCATAGATCTCGGCGCCCAGCGCCTGGAACGCGGGCCAGGCTTCGCGAAAGGCGATGCTCTCGGTGGTGCAGCCAGGGGTATTGTCCTTGGGGTAGAAGTACAGCACGGTGTACTTCGCCGGGCGGCCTGCGAGTGCGAAGGTCTGTGCGCCGGTCATCGGCGCGGAAAAAGGGGCGATGGTGGAAGGTTGGCTCTCGGCCACGGGGTTCTCCTGGCAATGACAGCGCGAACGCTGCGAATAAAACGCTTCCTGGCGCGGTGCAGGAATGCGGCAACGCATGATAATCCGGCCGCTCCCCAAGCCGCTAGTCCCGTATGGGAAAATGCATGATATTTACTATTATGTGAGCGATGTTGCTGAAATTCAAGAGCGTGCCAGCAGCACAACGCCCAGCATGATCACGCCCATGGCCAGCATGCGCTGCGGCGGGATGACTTCGCCGAGAAACATCCAGGCGCCCACTGCGCCAATCACATAGCCGAGCGACAGCATCGGATAGGCAATCGTCACGTCGGTGCGCGACAGGCCCAGGATCCACACCACCAGCGACACGCCGTAGCACAGCATGCCGAGCACGATTGGCCACTGGGTGGCGACCTTCAGGCCGGTCACGAACCAGTTGTCGCGAGTGAGGTGGATGGCGCCGCCGAGCGCATTGGTGCCGGCCTTGAGCAGCAGCTGGGCCGCCGCATTCAGGATGACGCCGGTGATGATGAACAGGAAGGCCGACCCGTTCATGCGGCCGGCGCTTCGATGATCAGCGCCAGCGTGACCTTGCGGCCTTCGCCCATCAGGACGTTGTAGGTGCGGCAGGCGGCCTGGCTGTCCATGCTCTCGACGCCGATGTGCAGGGCCGACAGGCTGGCCACCAGGCGCGGATGCACGAAGCGCTGGCGCTCGCCGGTGCCGAGGATCACCACGTCCGGCGCATCCTTGGCGATCTCGTCGAAATGGGCCGTGGTCAGCTCGTCGAAGCGGGTCACGTTCCAGGGGCGCGGCGCGATCTCGGGCAAGACCGTCAGGCTGTAGTCGAACCGCTGGGCATTGATCTCGACGCCGCCGGCATCGTAGCCGGTCACGGTCTGGTATTGCTGGGTGCTGTCGGAATGGAGCTTCATGATGTCGAAAGGGTAGCTTTGGGCGATGAACATTGTACAAGATCGCGAGGTTGCCTAAATACGCTGCACGGGGCAGAATGGTATTTTTCGCACTGCAACAGTGCACCGCTCATCCAGAGGTTACCTTGCGCCCGATTTCCAAATCCAAGAAGCTCGACGAAGTCCTCTACGAGATCCGCGGCCCGGCGCTGGACAAGGCCCGCCAGATGGAAGAGGACGGCCAGAAGATCATCAAGCTCAATATCGGCAACCTGGCGGTATTCGGCTTCGATGCGCCCGACGAAATCGTCGGCGACATGATCCGCAATATGCACGGCGCAGCCGGCTATACCGACTCGAAGGGCATGTTCGCGCCGCGCAAGGCGGTCATGCACTACACGCAGAGCAAGAACATCGCCGGCGTGGGGATCGACGACATTTATCTTGGCAATGGCGCGTCCGAACTGATCGTGATGGCGATGCAGGGTTTACTGAACAACGGCGACGAAGTGCTGGTGCCGGCGCCCGATTATCCGTTGTGGACCGCGGCGGTCAGCCTGGCCGGCGGCGCGCCGGTGCACTATGTGTGCGACGAGCAATCCGGCTGGATGCCCGACATCGAGGACATGCGGCGCAAGATCACGCCGAACACGCGCGCCATCGTCGTCATCAATCCGAACAACCCGACCGGCGCGCTCTACCCGAAAGAGGTACTGCTCGACATCATCGCGCTGGCACGCCAGCATCAGTTGATCGTCTACGCCGACGAGATCTACGACAAGACCCTGTACGACGGCGAAACCCACGTGTCGATCGCCTCGCTGGCCGACGACGTGCTGTTCGTGACCCTGAACGGCCTGTCGAAGAACTATCGTTCCTGTGGCTACCGTGCCGGCTGGATGGTGGTCTCGGGCGAGAAAAGCCATGCCAAGGGCTATATCGAAGGCCTGAACATGCTGGCCTCGATGCGCCTGTGCGCCAACGCGCCGGGCCAGTTCGCGATCCAGACCGCGCTGGGCGGCCACCAGAGCATCAACGAGCTGGTGGGGCCGGGCGGACGTCTCCTGAAACAGCGCGACCTCGCCCACAAACTGCTTACCGACATACCGGGCGTGTCCTGCGTCAAGCCAAAAGCTGCGCTGTACATGTTCCCGCGCCTCGATCCGAAGATGTATCCGATCACGGACGACCAGCAATTCATCTGCGAATTGCTGGCCGAGGAAAAAGTGCTGCTGGTGCAAGGCACCGGCTTCAACTGGATTGCCCCGGACCATTTCCGGCTGGTCTTCCTTCCCAATTCCAACGACCTGACCGATGCCTGCGGACGTATCGCGCGCTTCCTCGACGGCTACCGACGACGCCATGCCTGAGCGAGACGCTGCATGGCGTCCAGACCATCACGAGATACAGATTTTATGAAACCGATTCAAGTTGGCCTTCTGGGCATCGGCACCGTCGGTGCCGGTACCTTCAACGTTCTGCAGCGTAACCAGGAAGACATCCGCCGCCGCGCCGGCCGCGGCATCGAAATTGCGATGGTCGCGGCGCGCAACACCGAACGGGCGCGCGCGCTCACCGGCGGCGCCGTGGAGGTCGTGGCCGACCCGTTCGCGGTGGTCGACCATCCGGACATCGACATCGTCGTCGAGCTGATCGGCGGCTATGAGCTGCCCAAGGAACTCGTGCTGCGCGCGATCGCCAACGGCAAGCACGTGGTGACGGCCAACAAGGCGCTGCTGGCGCTGCACGGCAACGAGATCTTCGCCGCCGCGCAAGAGAAGGGCGTGATCGTGGCGTTCGAGGCGGCGGTGGCCGGCGGCATCCCGATCATCAAGGCGCTGCGCGAAGGCCTGACCGCGAACCGCATCGAATCGGTGGCCGGGATCATCAACGGCACCACCAACTTCATCCTGACCGAGATGCGCGAGAAGGGCCTCGACTTCGGCACCGTGCTGAAACAGGCCCAGGAGCTCGGCTACGCCGAAGCCGACCCGACCTTCGACATCGAGGGTGTCGATGCGGCGCATAAACTGACCATCATGTCGGCGATCGCCTTCGGCATCCCGGTGCAGTTCGACAAGGCCTACGTGGAGGGCATCAGCCAGCTGCAGGCGGTCGACATCCGCTACGCCGAGCAACTGGGCTACCGCATCAAGCTGCTGGGCATCACCCGGCGCACCCAGACCGAGGCCGGCGACGGCGTCGAGCTGCGCGTGCATCCGACCCTGATCCCGGCCTCGCGCCTGATCGCCAATGTCGAAGGCGCGATGAACGCAGTGCTGGTGCAGGCCGACGCGGTCGGCGCCACGCTGTACTACGGCAAGGGCGCCGGCGCCGAGCCGACCGCATCGAGCGTGATCGCCGACCTGGTCGACGTGACGCGCCTGGCCACCGTGGATCCGTCCGGCCGCGTGCCGCACCTGGCGTTCCAGCCGAACCAGATGACCGACGTCGCCATCGTGCCGATGTCGGAAATCACCAGCAGCTACTACCTGCGCGTGCACGTGCAGGACCAGCTCGGCGTGATGGCCGACCTGACCCGCATCCTGGCCGACGCCGGCATCTCGATCGACGCCGTGCTGCAAAAAGAGCCGGGCGACAAGACCGACATCGACATCATCATGCTGACCCACCAGACCCGCGAAAAGAACATCGACGCGGCGATCGCCAAGGTCGAGGCGCTGCCGGCGGTGATCAGCAAGGTGACGCGGATTCGTCTGGAGATGCTGGGCTGAGCGTCTGCGGCTGAGGCAGGGTCGACGGTTCTGCCGTCGACGCGGCGATCGCTGGCCGCGCGCTCATTCGGCGCGCTCATCCGGCTCGGTATCGATCACGATCACGCGTCGGCGGCGGAGCCGCCAACCCTACCGGCATCACGGCGGCGCATGCTGTCTGGCTGCAGCGCCGGATACGGCCTGGAACGCTGGGACAGTTCATCGTCATCGTCCAGAAGAACAGTGGTCAGGGTCAAGAGATCCTGCTCGATGTGCTCGAACAGCGTATTGGTGACGCTGGCGTAGCGAACGCGGAAGTCGGCGGAAGTCATCCGAACGATTTTACCGGTATGCGTCGTACCGGAAGCAGCGCATCGCCGGCCGTTTGACCGGTTTCAAGCGATGCCGGTGCGTATCATCCGCCACGACCGGCAGTATCGTCTGCGGCTACGCAAACATGTCCATGAGAAACACTGTTTGTGGGGTTTCTCTTGCCGTTGTACATTACGCACTCCACGTCCACCGAGCCATCGAGCATGAGCCAATCGAGCCAGTTTTCCCTGCTGACGCAGCGCCGTTTCGGCCCGTTTTTCTGGACCCAGTTCCTGGGCGCCTTCAACGACAACCTGTTCAAGACGGCGCTGCTGGTGGTCATGACCTATGACGCCCTGAACTGGACCACGCTCGACCCGTCCCTGATCAACAACCTGATTCCCGGCCTGTTCATCCTGCCGTACGTCCTGTTCTCGGCCACGTCGGGCCAGATCGCCGACAAGTTCGACAAGGGCCGGCTGGCACGCATCGTCAAGGTCGCCGAGATCGCGATCATGGCCGTCGCCGGCATCGGCTGGCTGAGCCATAACCTGTGGCTGCTGATCGCCGCCGTGATCGGCATGGGCATGCACTCGACGCTGTTCGGCCCCGTCAAGTATGCCTACATGCCGCAGCACCTGAAGCCGGAAGAACTGGTTGGCGGCAATGGCGTGGTGGAGATGGGCACCTTCGTCGGCATCCTGCTGGGCGAAGTGGCCGGCGCGATCCTGGTCGGCTACAAGCCGAACGGCATCATGCTGGTGGCAGGCGCCACGCTGGTGTTTGCCGTGCTGGGTCTGGTCGCCAGCTGGCGCATTCCGGCCTCGCCACCGCCGGCGCCCGAGCTGCGCATCAGCCGCAATATCTTCGCGGAATCGTGGCGCAACCTGGCGTTTTCGCGCCAGAACCGCACCGTGTTCCTGTCGATGCTGGGCAATTCCTGGTTCTGGTTTTATGGCGCATTGCTGCTGGCCCAGTTCCCGGTGTTTTCGAAGGATTACCTGCACGGCGACCACAGCGTGTTCGTGCTGCTGCTGACCGTGTTTTCGCTTGGCATCGGACTGGGTTCGCTGCTGTGCGAACGCCTGTCGGGCCACAAGGTCGAGATCGGCCTGGTGCCGTTTGGCTCGATCGGCCTGTCGGTGTTCGGCATCGACCTGTATTTCGCCGCCAGCGGCTTCACCGGCAGCGCGGCGGTCGTGGACTGGCTGGCGCTGGTGCAGCAGCCCGGCGCGCTGCGCATCCTGTTCGACCTGGTCATGATCGGCGTGTTCGGCGGCTTTTACATCGTGCCGCTGTTCGCCCTGATCCAGACCCGCTGCGACCAGAAGCACGTGTCGCGCACCATCGCCGGCATGAACATCCTGAACGCGATCTTCATGGTGGCGTCGGCCGGGGTGGCGATCCTGCTGCTGGGCCAGGGCCTGTCGATTCCCGAGCTGTTCCTGACCACGGCGCTGCTCAATGCGGTGGTGGCGGTGTACATCTTCTCGCTGGTGCCAGAGTTCTTGATGCGCTTCCTGGCCTGGCTGCTGATCCATACCGTGTACCGCGTACGTACCCTGGACACGGCGCGCATCCCGGACGAAGGCCCGGCCGTGCTGGTGTGTAACCACGTCAGCTATGTCGACGCGATCGTGATCAACGCCGCCAGCCCGCGCCCGATCCGTTTCGTGATGGACCACCGCATCTTCAAGACGCCATTCCTGCGCTGGATCTTCCGGGCCGTGAACGCGATCCCGATCGCGCCGGCCAAGGAAGATCCATGGACCATGGAAAAGGCTTTTGTGGACATTGCCCATGCCTTGCATGATGGCGAGCTGGTCTGCATCTTCCCGGAAGGAAAACTCACCTCGACCGGCGAAGTGAACGAGTTCCGCAACGGCATCGCCAAAATCGTCGAGCGCAGCCGGGTGCCGGTGATCCCGATGGCGCTCAGCGGCTTGTGGGGCAGCTGGTTCACGCGCGACAGATCGAGCCTGTTCGAGCGGCGCATCGCACGCGGCATGCGCTCGCAGCTGGCGCTGGCGGTCGGCGAACCGGTGGCGCCGGAGCGGGCCACACCGGAGTATCTGCAGCAACAGGTGATGGCGCTGCGGGGCGAGCGCAAGTGAGCGGTGATGCAGGCCGGATACCACCGGCACCGTATGGCAAAAACGCAAGTTTTTTTCGGCGGCTCTGATATAATTGTCGACTAGTCGGGGCGTAGCGCAGCCTGGTAGCGTACGTGCATGGGGTGCACGGGGTCGGAGGTTCGAATCCTCTCGCCCCGACCAGTAAAATCAATTACATACGGCGCTTGCTGTATGTATCAACAGTACTGGATATTAGATGATCATCTAATATTCGGGCAGAACAGCCGCTCTTGCGGCTTTTTTGCTTTCGGTCCAGTGCTTTGGAGAGTCGGCAGATGCATCATCTCGTAAGTGCGACGAAAAAAGCTTTGAGCGAGAAAAATTGGTACGCGGCACTCACTATGGCTTTAAGCCTCCCAGATATTTGCGGTCGACTCGAAGACCCTACGAAAAAGTCGCAGGAGCGATTTGAGGCATGGTGGTCGAAATATGCGCTTTCGTCATTTAAGTTTCAAATTGGTGATGAGTCACATGAATTTTTGAACGCCTCGGACTGTTATGCGCTTCGATGTGCTTATCTGCACCAGGGTGAATTTGGTATCGAGGATCAGCGCGCCAGGAAAGCATTAGCACGAGTAACGTTTCGGGCTCCCGATCCAGATGACTTCAGCCACCTTATAAGCAACGGAAAAGTGCTACATATGAAAGTCGATATGTTCTGTACCGCAGTATGCACCGGCGTTGAAAAGTGGCTCGTTGACGTGCGCGAAAATCAAGTAGTACAGGACAGGCTTGGAAAGCTGGGGAAAATCGCCAGCGCTTGACGAAGCTGCGTGTCATGGCGAATCGAAGCGCACAGACCATTCCTGCACGTATGCCGGCCCTTTGTCGCCCTGTGGCCGCTCCTCGCCCTTGAGCAGCATTCCGGGCCCATGCATGGTCGTCAGCCGCACATCGTACAGGGCGGGCAGCAGCGGCTCGGCGACGTTGCTGTTCGGGTCATTCACCTCGGCCACGATCGAGGCGCCCAGGCCATACACCCGAACTTCACCCTCGACAAACGGCGACCGGCCGATCTCCGTATCCGACATGCGACGCCCACGGTCGCGCAACCTTTTGACTTTCCCGTACATGCGGCGAGTGTAGCACCCGTTGATCTGGATCAAGACAGTCGGCGGCCGGCGCGCCACGATGCGTCATGGATTCGCGAACCGACCGCCTCACTTCCGTCCAGGTCGACCTGGCCATCAACATCGCCGCTTCGCACGGCGCTGCCGCTGGGGCCCGGGCGCTACACGACCTCTGTCGCCCGGTCGACTTGGCCCTCCGGGTGCTGCTTGACCCCGGCCGGCGCCGGCGACGGGACGATCTCCACCTGGTGGTCGACAACGCGCAGCACGAGCTCGGCACCACGCGGGGTGATGACATGGAAGTCCATCACGCCGCCTCGGCCGGTGACACATTCCCGCTGTAGCGGGAACCGCCGAACGTCCGGACAGCCGCCCACATGGCGCGGCGCCGCCACTTCGCCACGCCGCAGGCCTCCAGTGCTTCCAGATACACCTCGTCGGCCACATCGCGCGCCACCAGACCCTTTTCGTACAGGAAATCGTGCACGACTGCGGCTTCATCGGCCACGCCGCCGAACAGCCAGTAGGTGAACGGCGCACGCGGCACGCTGGCGAAGTCGGTCACGAAGCCGGTCGGAACGATAACCACGCGATTGAGCAGCGCCGATTCGAACGCGAGCACGCCCAGCAGCACGCGATCGGCACTGCCCAGGCCGACACGGTCAGTGCGCAGGGTCGACAGGAACCGCGCCTTACTTGCCGGCGGCGCCATTGCGCACCTCGTCGCCGGTGTAGGTGCCGCTGCATTGCAGGGCGAGGTTCGAGCAGCCGGCCAGGGCCAGCAGCAGAGCGAGTAGGGCGATCTTCTTCATGGCTTGCCTTTCGGGTTGTCGTACTGGGACATGTTGCGACCGTGCATGACGGCGGTCAGGTTCTCGGCGTAGCGTGGGTCGGTGGCATAGCCGGCCTTGGCGAGCGCCCGGGCCCAGGCCTCGCCCGTGACTTCGCGGAAGCACGGGGCGTAGCGCGGATTCGCCTTGAGGAAGCGCGCGCGGTCGGCAATGCAGTCGTCGATGCTGGCGTACGCGCGGAACTTGTCGACCACGTTCACGCGCTTGCCGGCGACGTATTCATGCGTGGCGATGTCGACCGTCTTGCCTTTCCAAGAGCGGTCAGCCTTGATGCCGAACAGGTTGTTGCCAGGCGCGCGAGCGCCCCAGCCGGATTCGAGCGCGGCCTGGGCAATCGTGATCGACGCCGGGATCCCGTGTTCGCGGTGGACGCGCTGCGCGGCCGGCAGCAACAGGTTGATGAAGGCGCTAGGCGGCATGGTCGTCCTCCTTGCGCGGCGCGTCTGCGGGCAGGGTGAGCTTCGAGTTCAGCAGCGCTTCGAACTTGAACAGCGCGCGCGAACCCATGTGGGCGGCGATGCCGACCAGGGCGTACTTCATCGGCGACGAGGCGCCAGCAGCTTCGCACAGGTGCGCAGTGATGATTCCGGTGAATCCGGACACACACAGTTCGCCGACAAGCTCGGTGATGTTCCAGGCGCGGGCATGCCCTTCGCGCATCTTGCGCACGAAGCTGGCCCAGCCGCCCCACAGGGAAATGGCGATCAGCAGGCCCCAGCTCAGCAGGGTGTCGTAGTCGAAGCCGCCAGGTGGCGGGGATTGGTTCATGGTGGGCTTTCGGGAAAAGAAAAGGCCACCCGGAGGTGGCCTATAATTGTTGAAACTACATGGGGTGGCGAATGCACTACGATCCGATCCAACTAGGCGCAGCTCTCGCGTTCATCATCAATGCCTGGTTAGCGTCCCGGCGCAAGTAGCCGGCGCTGCCGTTCCTCCTCACTCTCAAGATCCATGAACGCGGCCGGCGACAGCAGCAGTCCACGCTGATCCGCCGGCACCGGCACGCGGGGCCCGGCCAGCGTGCGCGGCACGTCCAGCGCGCGGCCGGACTGGAAGCCGACTTGGATGTTCTGCAGCGGGTCGCCGATCGCGGCCTGGCCGAACGGAATTTTCGACAGCACCGACTGACTCAGGATGCGTTCAGCCAGGCCGCCGAGCGCGCCCGCCGTGTTCGAGTTGTTCACCGCGGCGCCCGCCGGCTGGAACTGCTCGTACCGCGACACGCGTCCCAGCGCCTTCATCTGCGTGATTTCCTCCGGCTGGAAGAACAGCCGCAGCTTGCGATCGCCGATCTGGTCCAGCGCCTTGGTGTAGGCCGCGCTGCTGAAGTTGCCTACCTCGTCGGCCTGGCCGCTCAACGCGCGCTGTTTGAGGAAGCCGGCGATCTGCTCCCGCACCGTGTTCATCGCCACCGGGTTGCTCTTGATCGAACTCTTGAGCTGGGCGACATCCATGAAGTTAGCCTTCGCGCCGGTTCCCACAATGAACTGCTGCACGAACTTGTCCGGCTCGACGCCGTCGCGCACAGCCTGCAGTGCCGGCGTGCGCTCGACCAGTCCCATGTACATGCGGTTCACGCGGCGCGCGCGGTTGAACGAATTAATCGCCTCCTGGCCGACGTTGCGCGGGCCGCCCAGCGTCGCGGCGCCGGACGCCGTTTCCGTCGCCTGCAGGAGCGGTGTCTCGTCCAGGGCCTGCCGAACGGCGCCCAGGGCGTAGCGCACGTTGCCGTCGGCGCTGCTGCGCTGCAGGCGGCCAATGTTCGTCTTGAACTGCTCGGCGATCTCGACAGTCAACGGGATCTCACCCGAGGCGAAGCCGTTGAGCTTGTTCCGGATATCCGGCGTCAGGAACGATTCGACGTTGGCCTCATGCAGCAGGTTGCCGGCGCGCTGGGTGAACGCAGCCGGATCCAACTCCGCGCTGCGGCCGCTGCTGTCGCGCGCGCGGTCGTACAGACGGCCGATCAGGTCTCGCGCACGTTCGTCGCGGCGCTCGAGCGCGCCGATAATGCGCTCGCCGCCGGCAAAGGCGTCGTCGGCCGTTCCAGCGCCCAGGTTGTTCAGCCCGGCCTTGAGCTGCTGGTTGTTGCGGTTCTCGGTCTGCCCCAGGAACTGCGCCGTCGTGTCACGGCTGTTCACACCCAGTTTGGCCAGGTTGCGCTGCTGGGTGACCACGGCCGGATCCAGCGTCAGGCCTGCCGCCGTCGGCGTCAGCCCGGTCAGCCGGTAGTCGGCCAGGCGCCGCACTGCATCCGGCGATACCTGGTCACTGGTGCGGAACGCGGCGGCGACATCGTTGCGGATGCTCTGCGCCACCTGGGCGGGCAGCTGCTCGAGCGTGATGCCGGAATCCTGCAGCGCGTTGTTGATCGTGATGTTGATCTGCTGCGCTTGCTGTGGCGTCGGCGCTGCCGGCTGCATGCGGCGCGCCACGGCGCTGGCCGCGCGCTGCGCGCCACCCATTGCCGCCGGAGCGGCCACGCCAGCGGCCAGGGAGGCAACCAGCTGCGCGGCATCGCCGCCGCCAGTCTCGCGCGTGTAGCCGCCGGCCAGGCCAGCAGCACCGGCCGAGGCCAGTTGCGAACCCGGGTTCGACGCCAGCATGCGCGCCACGTTCTGCGATGTGCCGGTGAGCAAAGGCGCCGCCTTCGCAGCAGCACCAAGCGTTCCGGCGCCACCGGCCAGCATGCGCGCGGCATCGCCGACCACGCGCTCGGTCGAGGTGCGCGGCTGCGGCAGGCCCAGCAGGTTGGCCAGAGACTCGCCCGACCGGCCCTCGATCGCCGGGCGCACACGCGCATCCGTCGTGCTGACCAGGTCGGAAACTGTAGGCTTCTTGCTGGGCAGTATGGCATTCAGTCCGGCGCGAATCGGCGACGACACGGTGTCGAGCACGTCACCGACGCCCTCGATGCCGTAGCGGGCGGTCAGGCCAAGCTGGCGTGGCACGTCGGCGATCGCGTGGCCCAGTTGTGCGCCGAAGCCGCGCTGCGGCGGTGGCGCTTCGCCGAACAGCTCGGCCGACAGGTCGCGGCCCGCCTTCTTCGGCGCCGGCGTTTCGCCAAACAGTTCAGCGGAAAGGTCTCGCCCTGCCATCATTTACCTCCAATCGTGTAGCCCTTGGCGCGCAGTGCGGCGGTAACTTCTGCCGTGCTGCGGCCGCTCTTGCGTGCGGTTTCGGTGATGTCGGCCAGCGACACCGTCTTGTTGCCGGCGGCGGCCGATGCTGCAGCGCGCGGCGCCGGTGCTGCCTGCGGCGCCGTGCCGGTCGGCTGCTCGTACTGCGATGTATCAAGCGCCTCATGGCCATAGTTGGCCCGGATCCCGTCGACGTTCAGGCGGCGGATCTGCGCCGCGCGCTGGTTGATGCCTCGAATCTCGCCCAGGCGCTGCTTCACAAGGTCCGTGTCGTTCAGATTGGTGAACAGTTCGTTCCACGCGCGCTGAGCGTCGCCGTCCGTCTGTACGCCGGCGTTCAGACGCAGCGAGTCGTTCCGCAGTTTCTCCAGCGTCGACCGGAAGCTGGCCTGATTACGGCTTGCCTCGCTCGACATGCCGGCGGCGTTGCGCGCCTGGTTGACCAGGTTCGACACCGGGCCGAACGACAGCGTTCCGGCGTCCAATTGGCCCTGGATGCGGCCGAGCTGGCCATCGATGCTACTGGCGGTGGACAGCGCGTCCAGTTCGGATTGCTGCATCTTGAGCGCGGCTGCCGGCAGCGGCTTGTTCGCCGGGTTCGACGAGACAGCACGGCGGTCGACCATATCCTGGCCGCGCATGGTGATGTCCTGGCCGCGCCGCTGGGTTGCTGCGGAGATCAGGGCATCGGGCGTTGCGGTGCGCTGGAAGTCTTGGCCCGGCTGCAGCTCGTACGGGTTCACGGCAACGCTGCGACCGCCTAAGTTTTCGAGCTGCAGCTTCTCGCGCGGCGCCAGGCCGTCGATTTGCTTGATGCTGCCGTCGTCCGCGGTACGCACGGCAACAGGCCGGCCGTCCGGACCGTTGACGAACGTGATGCCGCTGTCGTACTTCGGCCCAACCTTCTTCATCGACTGGCGCAGCTGGAATCCCATGGCCGGGTCGATCGCCATCACCTGATCGATGTAGGCATCGGTGTCAAACCCGTCCTGGAAGTCGCCGATGCGCTCGGCGTTCGCTGCGGTCGGGCCGCCCGGCAGGGAGGCGGCCTGGGCGCCGGCGCTGCGGTAAGCGCCCTGTGCGGCAGCATCCAGGCGACCTTGCTTCGCCAGCGCGCGCTGCTGCGCGGCCAGGCTGGCCTGGGCCTCTTGGAGCTGCAGCCCGCGCATCTGCTCGAGCTGCGCCTGCTGGCGCGCCTGCTGCGTGGCCTGCTGGCCGGCGAGTACGCCGCCGCCCAGGATTTGGCCGAAGCTGGTAGGCCGGGTCGACGGCCCCGAGGCTTGGAGAATCTGCGCTGCAGCGGCGAGCAGCCCTTGCGACTGTGGGTCGCCGCCGAACATATCGAGTAAACCTGCCATGATTTTCCTTAAAAGAAAGAGCCGGAGCCGAACAAGCCGCCACCGCTGTTTTTGCCGAATCCGAACAGGTCGCCGAAGCCGCCCATCTTCTCGCCGCCGAACTGGCTGCTGTTGCCGCCACCGGTGAACATGCCGCCCAGCTGCGCGCCCATCAGGCCGCCGCCAAGCGCCGCGCCGGCGTTGCTGCCATAGAGCGGCTGAGCGACATTGCCAGTGGTCTTGTTGTCCGTTTTCTGGTTGCTGGTGGTGGTCGCGCCAGCGCCCAGGAACGGCGCCAGGATGCCCGCCGTCTGGCCCAGTCGCGACAGGTCAGCATTGCCGAGATTCGCCGCGCTGCCCAGCAGACCCTGCTGCAGGCCGATGCCGCTGGCCAGGTTCGAGCTGTTCTGGCCGCGCGTCGCCAGCAGCGCCTGGATGTTGGTGTTGTCGGCCGCCTGGCGCGCCGCCGCATCCTGGGAGGCGACGCCATACTGCTGTCCGGACAGGCCCTGTGCTGCCGACAATGCCCGGTTTTGGCCGTTTTCGTACGCACCGGCCAGCGCCGACGACGAGGCGGCCGTGGCGCCGAGCCCGAACTGCGTGTTCGAGTTATTCAGCTGCTTCGTCATGTCGCTGAGCGCCAGGCCTTCGGCGATCCCATGGCGCGAGCCGCCGTACTGGCCGGCCGCGATCGCGCCGCCGCGAATACCTGGCAGGACGTTGCGCTGCAGGTTGTCCGTCATCGACTGCTGGTTCTGCTGGAACTGCGCGCCAGCGAGGGCGTTACCAGCCTGCAGCGAGTTCATCAGCGCGGACGTGTCGCCGCCGCCCAGCAGGCTCTGGAAAGAGCTGGTCAGGTCGATGTTGTTCTGCCCAGGCGCGCGGACCTGCGCGCCCTGGATGGCCGGCGCGTTGTACTGGCTGCTCATGAGCAGGTCGGTGCCCGCCTTGCCGTTGTTCAGGATCTGGCCGGCATTGGAGTTGAGGAAGCTGTTGGCCTGCGGCGCCAGGCTGTTTCCGCCGTTATTCAGGAAGCCGCCCAAGCTGCCCAGGACGCCGCCGCCATTCATTCCGAGAAGCTGCGCGATGCGCGGATCCAGCGTCGACGTCGACGTGATGTCCTGCGTGCCAGTCTGCGTTCCGCTCTGGTTCGATCCGGCTTCCGCCGCCTTCTTGTTGTTCTTGCTCGATGCATACGAGCCTACCGCGCCGATCGCGGCTCCTGCTACTGCGCCCCAAGACATGGCTATCCTTTCAATTTCAGTTGGTTGTCACAGAACGTCAGGAATTCCTGCTCGGTCTGTGCGATGAACTTGGCTTCAATCTGGTCGACGTCGGTTTCATGGGTGCCGTGCACCGTCAGCCAGCGCGTGTCGGTGAGCGCGTAGGCCGCGCGCTTTGTGCCTGGCGGCGACACTTCCAGGTGGCCGGCCTTCACGTGCTTGACGCCTTGGTCGGTCAGCACCAGCAGTTCGCCTTCCAGCAGCACGTTCAGGCTGTCGAACTTGTGAATCTTCCCGGTCAGGACCGTGCCGGCCGGGATGGACAGCTCGCGCCCATACACGCCGTGCGAAAAATGGTGCTGCACTGGCATCTCGACCGGTGCCAGCTCGCGCGCGATCGCGGCCTCGAGCGCGAACACCCGGGCGTGATCGAGGCACGTAGGCACCCGTACTGCTGTCGGCAGGCTGAATGTGACAGCGCCCGGCGTGATGACCGGGCGCTTGTAGGTTGCTATCCGAGTGGTGTCCATACCATCCCATTCCAGTAATAGAAGCCCGGGCCGCTGCCCGGATCCCATTTCGTGCCGTCGGCGTAGACCATCTGCGGTATCGTCGGCCCGGCCGGCGCTGTGTACGTCGGCTCGAGCGAAAAGCTTGTGGTCGACGGCAGCACCGCCAGCAGTGACTGCAGCAGGCCGGCAATCCGGTTCAACTCGTTGTCCAGGTAGCGCTGCGCGCTGGGTGGCAAGTCGGCCGGTACCGGCTCCGGCTTGTACGGCACGATCGCGCCTTTCGGTGATCTCAAAATTTGCTCCCACGTTGAATTTCGATGTCATACGAGTCCAGGCGCCACTGCTGCGCGGTGCCGCTCTCGAACCGGATAGCGGGGTAGCGGAAATCGACGATGCAGTCAGCCCGCACCGTTTCACCGATGACGTGCTCGATTTCGACCGGGTATTCCGGATCCGCATATGGGTCGGTCATGTGGCCGCCGACCTTGATCTTCACGGTCAGGCCGGCATTGCCAGTGATGCGCGCCAGGATGTTCGTTATGCGCTTCGTGTAGTCGGCCTCGCCGAACGACAGGCCGCGCCGCTCCAGGTAGGCCTCGGGCTGCTTGCCGGCGAACGACGCCGAGGCGTCCAGCATGTACAGAAAGCCGTCGTCCGACGCCATCAGCACACGCGTGAGCTGCGGCGTGAAATCCGGCCCGTTCCATGCGGTCAGGTCCGATTCCCATGAGTCGGTGTCGCTGCCCCAGCTGCCGCCCAGGCTGTTGTCGACCGGCCCGTAGCCTGCGTGGTGCACGTTCGGCAGGTCGCGGTAACTGACTGTCCTGTCCTTGTAGTTCCAGACCAGAGCCTTGTTTGGAACCGTCGAGCCGACCGACACGTAGCAGACGTAAACCTCGTTCAGGAACGGATTTTTGAACACGAATGCGCGCGAGTTGTACGCGATGTCCATGTCCTGGAAGAGGGCGCGCCGCGCCACCTTGTCCAGCACCTGGGTCGCCGTGGTGCCGTCGTGAACCACCACATCCGAGCCGGTCAGCACGAAGTGATAGCCATCGACCTCGACGATGCAGTTGCGGTTCATCGCGCCCGACACGCCCAGAACCTTGCGGAAGCTGAACACGTAGGCGCCGCCGACGAAATCCATCCGCCAAACCGACTGCTGTTTGTAGATCATGAAGCCGTCGCGCAGCTGCAGGCCATCGATGACGTAGTCGCCGCCCTCGGCCAAGTCGGTCTCGCCGGCTTCCTGCGTCGGATCGGCTTCGTTCCAGGTGATCGGCACGCCGCCCGGGTCGGCGGCGCTCGACCACTTCACCATGTACGGGAATTCCTTTCCTGCCTTGCTGACGCCAAGTGCAACCAGGTAGTTGCGATAGACGCGCAGCGACTTGCAGCGCAGGGTGTCGGGCCAGTTATCGAGCTGCTGGAACCGCGCCGCTGGATCCAGGTTCCAGCGCTGCGGCACGTCGACGCCGTTGTTCAGGATCGGGATCCCGGACAGCACTGCGCTGGTCCATGCGTTCGGCGCGCCGCTGTAGTCGACGTCGGCGCCAGCAGTCTGGCGCGTCAGGTTCGTGTGCGCCGCAGTGCCGGCCTTGATCGTGGTGGCGTAGATCTTCTTCTCGCCGGCATACAGCCAGTACCAGTCTTGGCCGACATTGACCTGCACCAGGTGCAGCGGCTTGACCTCCGGTTTCCCGTAGGTCGGGCCGTGGCCGAAGAACTGCCGGCAGTAGCCATCCAGGAAGCGCATGTTGCGCGCGCTGGTCCACGCCGCCGGCGGCAGCTCATGCGCCGACAAGTCCATGATGACGCCCGCGGCGCCGGCGTTCGGTACCGAGACCTTAGACATCGAGCGCCCCCGCCTTGATGAAGAGCTGGTCGACCTCGGCCTCGGTTTTGCCCAGGGCGGCCGGGATGGCGCGCACCAGGTCGTGGTCGCGCGCCATCGTCAGCGCCTGGGCCAGATACGTGTGCGCCAGCAGTTGGTCGGTCGCCGTCATGGTGTCGATGAAGGCCTGCAGCGGGTCCCACCAGCCAGCCTCGATCAGCACCAGGTGCGCATTGAGCATCGGCACACGCGCCGGAACCGCGGCGGGCGCCGGCGGCGTCGCCTTCGCCACCAGTTCGCTACCGCGCCATTCGTACAGCGCAGGCGAGAAGTCGGCCGGCAGATCGGCATTCACCAGTTGCCAGCCATCGATGACGCCGGCCGGGAAGATCACGTCGGCCGCGCGGATTTCGTCGCCCGTCATCGTGAAAGGGCCGACGGCCAGGATGGCCGCGCCCTGGGTAAGGAGTTGCGTCATATAGCTACCTCGAAATTGAGAAGGCGCAGCTGCGTCCCCGATGCCGCCATCACCACCAGGCGCCGAGGCGAGATCACCATCAGCGGGTAGGCGGAAGGGCCAGCCATGTTGGGTGTCGCCACCGAGCCGCGTTTGATTGCCGAATTGCCGTTCAGCCGGAAGACCGGGACGGCCGAAATGCCGGCCGCGAACACCATGTAGTCGCCTTGGCCCATTCGCACTGCCGGCGTAGCACCAGCCACGACTTCGGGCGGGATCTCCGGCAGCGCCTGCGTCAGACCAGACGTAATCACATCGCCAGTAATCCGGTGCGGTACCAAGGTGAAGTTGTTCGATGCGCTCTTGACGATCGCCGCGAAGTCGGTCGGCGATGCAGCCGCAACGAAGCCGCTATTGAATGACCCGGCGAGAAACGGGGCGCCTGTCAGGACCCCATTGCTCTCGGACAGTACCAGTGCGATGGAGCTGGATGCGTTGCGGTACCACAGCAGCGCACTGTTTGCCGAGATTGGAGTCAGGTGCGGGTTGTAGCGGTTCGCCCCGTCATCATTGGTGCCAAGGTTTGGCGTATTCGTGCTGACCGTATAGGCGGGCCCGAAAACTACTTCGGTTCCGGAAATGGTTGCCACGGTCGCGGTGCCGGTTGCGCTGCTCAATGCGGTTGCAATGGCTTTTGTCGGTGACAGCAGACAGGTCGATTTGATGGGGCCGAGTGCTGGACTTGCCACCACCGCCCCGCGCGTAATGACAGTTCCGTTGACAGATACAACGTAGGCTGTCGGCCTGGAGCTCGTGTTCGGCGAGTACAGCACCAGCGCGGTCGTAGCCGTAAGCGCATACATCGAGTACTCGCCGAACGAGTCGCCCGGGGCAGTTGAGGTCGCACCGGTCGTAATCACAGTACCGTTGATCGATAGTGCAGTGGTCGTCAGGCCGCTTGAGCCGCCGAGAAGGTATGTCGTCGGTGCGAGCTGCACGATCCTCGGCATGCCTGTCAGGTTCTCGCCATGGGTCACAGTAGCGAAATTACCAGTCGAGATCGTGTAAGTCGGGCTGGCTCCATTCAGAAGCAGCACGATTGCCCGGTTGCCGGTAAAAACGATGATGCGAGTCGCATCGATCTTGAAGGCCATCAGCGGAACCTGGCCTGACGTCGCGTCGATGACCACCGGCGTGCTGATGACTTTGCCGAGGTTGTCGACCACGAAAGCAGCGTATCCGCCGGCCGCGAGAACGATGAAGTGCACACTGGTGTTCGCGTCCATCACGACGTGCGCCGGGTACACAGCAGTACCGTAGGTGGTCGAAAACGTGAAATCGGCAGTCACCAGCCCGGGCTCGAGGCCCGAGCCGGTCACCAGCCAGTCACCAGCCGCGGTGCTGTTGTTGCGCAGCAGGACCATCGCCACGCCACCAGCGACTACAGCCATCACCAGCGCGCCGGCGCTATCGCGGATGCCGACGGCGAAGCCGCCCTTGCTGTTGTCGATCACGTACAGCGGGCCGCCCGTCGTCAGGGTGGTTGCGTCTGGCAGCGTGATCGACTTGCCGACGGCGGTCATCTCGACCGGGATGTACAGATACGAGTCGGTGAGCTTCACGTCGGTGGTCGCGACAGGCGCTACCTCCGAGATGCCCGGGGCGTCCCAGTATGCGGCCACGCCGGTGGTGCGCAGAAACTTGCCCTTATTGCCCGTCATAGCCGGCAGCACGGGTTTGAACACCAGCTGATCGACGTAGTTCTTTGTCACGCCGGCCAGGCGGAAGGCCGTGCCGTCGTACACCAGGGCGACATACTGGCCGGCCGGCAGGTCGCCGGTCAGGACCGGGTTGCCGGCGACGTCCAGGATGCTTTTCGCGCCCAGTGCCGACACGTTGAGCGTCGGCGTCTGGGTCGTGTTCGTGGCCAGCGGCTTGAACACCACCATCATGTTCGCTACATAGCCAGGCAGCGGCGTTGCTGGGGTCAGCACGTAGGCGTTGGCCGCGCCGGTGTCGGCGCCACCCAGCAGCACGGCGCCAGTGAATCCGGGGAAGCAGTCGCGCAGCGCCTTCTTCACGTTCCGGATATGGTCGTCGCCGGCGGCCTTCGGGTCGTCCGGGGTCGGCCATGCCGGGTTCAGGTCACCGATGTAGGTGACGGTTGCTTCCAAGGACATGAGAATTCCTAGCGAGTGTTGAAATCGGATCGCACGACGAGGTCGCCGGGCGTTTCCTTGGTCGAGTTGGCCGTGCTGAGAGCGATCTGGTATTTCGCCTCCCACAGCGCCTGGCCAGCGTCATCGCGCAGATAGGTCATGACCTCGCACATCGTCGCGGCCAGGTACAGCGACGGGTTCCGCGCGATCAGCCAGTTGATGCCGTCGGGCTCTGCATCGAGCGGCGGCAGGGTCCTGCGGGCCGCGACGCGCAGCTGGTAGACGCCGTCGGGCGTCGGGCCCAGACAGAGCAGATCGCCGATGACCGTGTAGTCGCGCGGTACGCCGGCGCCGCCGGCGCTGTGGCGCGCGGCAAACGCGTCGGCGCTCAGGTAGTTCAGCGGGGCGAAGTTCGGCACCCCGATCGAGCGCACCGAAATCACGTCCGGCTCGAGCGCAACCGAAGCTGCACCCGCCACCGTTGCCAGCGTGCTGGTCGAGTCGATGCCGCGGGCATCGAGGTCCGCGCTCATGCGCTCCTCGGCAAGCATCACGAAATCGGGAAGGCGCGGCGTCAGGTCGCTTCGGTGACTCCAGCTTTTCACTGCGGCCAGCAGCCAGGTGTAGTCGCGGCCGGCCATCAGAAATCACCCTTCCAGATGCGGAACATGCCATTGTCCGGATGCTGCACCAGGCGCTTGATGTGCACCGGGTCGGCCATGAAGTCAGCGAAGCTGACACCTTGCTCGTTGCAGTACTTCTCGACGATCACGTTCGGGATGCGAGCGGCGTGCTTCACGTCGGCGCTGCCATGCAGGCCGTCGTTGTGGCGCCGCTTCGCATCTTCCAGGATCGCCGTGCAGTCCTGCGTGCGGCCGATGACGAGACGGTCGTCCTGGGTAAAGATGCGGGTAGCGAGGGACATTCGATGCTCACTTTCAGCCGGCGGTCTGCTCGGCTGCGGTAATGGTGAAGGTGCCTGCGACGGGGCACAGGATGAAAGAAGCGCCGATTGGCAGCTTGAGCGAGTAGGGCGCGCCTACGGTTTGCTGCAACCCCAGGCCGACGGTCAGGGTGCCGGTGTTCCCGTTCGACCAGGTCGCGACGACGGCGCCATTCGAACAGGTCAGCGGCGCGGCGCCGACACGCGCCTGCAGCGTGCAGGTACTGCCGCCGGCCAGGTTCAGCGAGGCCGTGCACTGCGCACTGACGGATACCTCGGCCGCCCGCGCCGCGTTGATCGCTTGGTAGGCAGTCGATACAGCGACAGTGCGCGCTACCGGCAGGCCGAAGTCGAACGTGTACGGCGTCAGCGCGGCCGGTTTGTCGGACAGGTCGTTGTAGCTGCCGGTGGTGGCCACCGGGGCAAGAGCGGGTTTGCCGACCAGATCAGCCCATGCGCCGCTGAACAGCGTCGGCTTGCCGCTGATGTCGGCCCAAGCGCCGGTGACCGCGACCGGGGCCAGCCCGGACAGATCGCCTGCCTGGCCTGTGATCGCCACGGTCGACAGATGCGGCCGATTCAGGATGCGCGCCGCGCCGTCGGCGGCGTTCCAGTCTGCATTGGCCTGGGCTGCCGCGGACAGCACGCCGGAGCTGGCGATCAGACCAGGGCCGATGGTCAAGTAGTCGGGCAGGTTCGTGGAGGTGTTGAAGAACACGATGGCGTTGGCCGCCGGCTGCTGCGGGGTGCGCAGGACGTTGCCGGTGTCGGCCGCGTTCTTCTGGGTGAACACGATGCTGTGTGGACCGGCCAGGGCCGGCGCCATGCTGCAGGCGGCCAGGAGCACGCCGGCAATCAGGCCGAGGATTGCTTTCTTCATGGGATTCTCCAGGTGATGCAGCGGGCCTACAGGCCTTCGCCGCTGGTGAAGTACAGGGTGGTCGTGGCGCCGGTGGCGCAGATGGCCGCGATATGGGTCGTGGCGCCTTTGGTGAAGATCTCGGTGGTGCCGGCCTTGATCGGCATGTCGGTCACCGTGGCCGCTGCGGTGGCGTCGCCGAACTGCAGGAATGCCGTCGACGCGCCGTCGTTGACGATGCGCACCGCATTGCTGGTCCGGTCGACAGCAGCGCGCGCCGTGGTGGCGGTGGCCGCGAGCATGACGGTGGCGTCGCCGCCATCGGCCGGGCTGAATTTCTTGAGGGTCATGACGCTCCCAATGGACGAAAAAAAGGCGACCCCGCAGGGCCGCCTGGTGCTGCGATCGGATGGATTACAGGACGTCGAGCACGGCGCCGCTCGATTTCGGGTTGATCGCCTCCAGCGTGCCTTCCAGCAGGATCTGGTTGCGCTCGCTGTCGCCGGTCTTGGCCAGCGGCGTTTTCTGCCACGGGCGCAGGGTGGCGAACTTCCATTTGTCCGACTGCAGGATGAACACGTCACGCGCGCGCTGCTGCAGGTTGATCACCGCCTTGATGGTGCCGAAGTCGGACACGTATACGTCGACCGAGGCGTACAGCTTCTCGTCCTCGGCATCGACGCGGCGGGTCGAGTTTCCGGTGAAGGTCGAGAAGGTCTGCTTCTGCGACGGGCCCATCATGGCCACGTTCGGGCGGCCGCCGGACACGTAGACTTTCTGCAGCACGTCCTTGAACTGGGATTCGGTGAACGCGCGGGCGGTACCGTCGGTCTGTGCGACGTTACCGGCCGGCAGGTAGTTCGGTGCCACATAGCCTGCACCGGCGTTCACGTTGGCCACGTCCATGAAGCCGACCAGACCGCGCAGGCGACGGGTTGCGCCACCGGCGGCGACGCCGTTGCGGGTCAGGGCGAATTCCAGGTCGAGCTTCATCTCGGCCGACTTCAGGGCCATCTGCTTGGCCATTTCCGACTTCTGGCCGGCCTTGTCGACGCCTTCCTGCGTGCCGGTGACGCTGGCCGCTTCCTTCAGGATCTGGGTGTAGTTGCCCAGGCGGATCTGCGGGGTGACGACGGTCGAGGTGGTGTCGTCGCCTTCGAGCTGCGCGTTGTCCTTCGCCGCGCGCAGTGCCTGGGTCTGCCATTCGTGCAGGGTGCCGGTGGCCTTGCCCTTGCCGATCATCGAGTAGAACGGCGTCTCGGTCGGCGTGATCATGTCGATGATGTCGGTCAGATCCTCGCGGTTGCCGACAGCGGCAGTCGAGGCGTAGGTGTTGGTTGGTGCTGGCATGGATTACTCCGAAAAAATTGAGAGGGTGTGGTGGTTAAAACTGCATGAACGCCGCAGCAGCGGCGTCCACCGAGCCGCTTTGTTTCAGTTGCTTCATGGCCGTGGTGCGGCCGTCACCCGGCTTCGGGCCGGTTTCAGCGTTACCTGGGCGCTCGACCTTCGGCGGCGCGCTGGCGACCTTCTTGACGTGGCCGCGTGCGCGCTCCATCAGGGCGTCGTACTGCATTGCCTTGTTGGCCAGCACGATCGCGCGGTGATCGGTGAATCCCATCTCTTCCGGCGCGAAGCCTTGGGCGGCGAGATACGCCTTCACGCTCTCGGCGCCCGCCTTGGCCTTGGCCGGGTCTTTCCATTCCGGCAGCTTGGACAGAAGCTGCTCCTGCTGTTGGGTGATGTGATTGCGCAGCGCTTCGGCCTGCTCACCCTGGCGTTGGCCGGTGATCTTCTGCAGTTCCTGGTCGACCTGGGCAAGCTGCGCCTGCCGCTGCTCGATGGCGCGCTGGGTGGCGAGGTAGGCAACCGGATCGGCGTGCAGCAATTCCTCGGTGAGCTGCGCCCGCAGGGAGTTCAGCTCGAAATTGCCTTGGCCGGAGAACGCTTCCAGCTTCGAGGCGTACTCGTCGCGCTGCGCCCGCGCCTGGGCGGTCTCTGCATTGGCCGCCTGGCGCGCTGCGGCTGCGGCCTGTGTCTGCTGCTGTGCCTCGGCAGCGCGCGCCTGGCCCTTGTAGGCTTCGGCCACCTGGTCGGCGGTCAGGGCGACGTCCTTACCGTCGACCTTGATCGTGAAGACCTGCGGTGCGGCGGCGCCGTCAGCAGCTGCGCCGCCGTCGCCATTCGCCTGCTCGAGCGCCAGGCGTTCGGCTGCCTGGTCTTCCCTCTCGCCTTCCGGTGCGGCAGCCTGCGCCTCGCCGGTGGAAGCTGGTGCCGCCGGCGCTGCCGCGGCTGCTGGTGCAGGCTCGTCGCTTAGTCGGGCTTCGAACGCCGCGGCCGCGCTTTGGGTATCGAGCGGACCGCTGCCGCCGGCCGAGCCGCCGCCCTCGGCGCCAGTGGCTTGCTCACGGTAGGCGGCGCCGGGGAATTTCCAGAATTTCGGGTGCATTGATGGCCTTTCAGGATTCCGTTGCCGGAACCTCGTCGGTGATGGTGATGATGTCGCCGGTGGTGACCTGGTAGGCGGGATCGCCGATCAGGACCTCGGCATTGATGCCGGCGCCGGCGCGGGTGTCGAACAGAGGGCCACCCTCGGGCGCCGGGTGCCAGATGCGGGTGACGAAGCGAGGCTCAGCGAGCACGCGCGCGGTCAGTACTGGCCATGCAACTGCATGCCCTGCTGGCGGTCCTGCGACAGGATCTCCTCCTGCCGCGCCAGCTCGATCTTCGCCAGCTTCCCGTCCGTCATTGCCGCTTCCAGGGTCAGCCGCAGCTTGTGCAGCAGCTTGACCGTCGTCCACAGGGTTTCGCGCCCCGCGGCGTCCCTTGCTGGGCTGTTTTTCCATGCTTCGATGTGCTCCTCTTCGATATCGGCGAACGCCTTGGCGAAGGCCGGGTTTTCCAAGACCAGGCGTGCCTGGTCACCGTCGTAAACTCGTTGCTCAAGCGCTGCCATTGGCTGCTGCTCCCATGTTTGCTGCGTCTTCCGCCGCGGTGAGCGTCGGGTCGTTTTGCTGGCCGGCCGCGATCTGCGCCGTGACGATCTTCGTGCGTTCGACCAGGTCGATCTTGTAACGCTCGAATTCCATCTGCTCGCGCTGCAACTGCAGGCGCGCCAGGTGCTGCTCGTGCGCGTGCTGCTCGCGCAGCTCGGCGAGCCGGGCTTCGTTCTCGATGTCCATGCGCTGGCGTTCGGCCTCGAGCTCCTGCCGATTGCGGTCGACCTGCATCTGCACCTGGGCGCGGATGCGTTCGGTCTCCAGCGCGATCTCGCGATCGGCCTGCGCCAGCTGCGCCTTGTGCTGCATTTCGCGTTGGTGCGCCTGGTCGTCCATCTGCGCCTTCATCGCCGCCGGATCCTGCTGTGGCGGCCGCGCCGGCATCTGCGCCGGGTCGGTGAAGAACTGGTCGGTGTTCCGGAAGCCCAAGGCCTCGGTCAGCTTCTTGTCGGCCGCATACAGGTTGGCCGGCGTGGCGTAGCCGATCTGCAGCGCCTGGACCTGCGACTGCTTGAGCGCCATCAGGTGCTGGACCTGCTGATCCTTGTTGCCGGTACCGAGGCCAACGCCCGGGCTCATGTCGAACTGGTTCGTCCACTCGCGCGGATCGATGTCGACCCAGTTGCCCGATAGCTTCACTTGCTGCGACTTGTTCTGGTACTGGGTGACCAGGCGCAGCATCTTCGTGAACAGGCGCGCGAAGCCGGTTTCGGCCATGGTCCGGGCGATCAGCTCGATGCGGCCGTCCGCGCGGTTGGTGACGATGTTCGACTGCGTGGCGGTCTGCATTACTTGCATGCCGCCACCCTGGCTCTGCCGCGTCCAGCCGGTCGCCTCCTCGGCGTCGCGCTCGGCAGCTTCCATCATGCTCATCGCGCTGCCGACGTCGCCCACGCCCTGGTCCAGGCGCCCGACGGCCCCCGGTGTCTTCACCCGCACGATGCCGCCCGGCCGGCTGTTCAGCAGGTCGTCGAGGTTCACCTGGTTGTCGACGGCGAAGTAGCGCCCGTTCACCTGGAGGTACAGGTTGTCGAGCACCGAGCGCTTGAGGTTGGTCTTGATCTTCTGGTGCGGGATGGCCAGGTCGGCCGGGCACCAGCCGAAGAACTGGTGGGGCAGGGGGATCGACGCCAGGTCGACGAACGGGTTTGCATCCACCCGCTCGCGATCGAGGATCTGGCCGCCGGCGCGCACCACCTTGAACAGTCCGGCGCCATCGCCATCGAGGTCGCCATGCACATAGCACTCTTCGACCCAGACCAGGCGTGCTTCTGGATCCTGCCCTTCCGCCGGCGCGTTCAGGTTCACCTGCAGGCCGTACGGATCGCGTTCCTGCGCCTCTGGTGCGTTTGGCTCGTCATCAGCGCTGATCTCGTCGACATTGGCATAGCCGCGGCCGCGCAGGTATCCGATCGTGCGGCGCACGCGGTGACCCTTGAAGGTGTCGTCGTCGATGTCCTTGCAACTGCGCGAGACGAACATCTCGTCGGGCGGGATGTTCTCGATGCAGACCTTGCCGCCCGTGCGGGTGCGCTTAACGGTGACGTCGTACAGCATCGACTCCGGCTGCTGCTGCATCGCTGCGAACTGCTGCTGCGCCTGCGCATACTGTGCCGGATCGCCGGCCGCCATCTGCGTGAGCTGCTGTGCGGCCTGCTCGAGTACCTTTGCGCGCTGGGCCGCCAAGTCCTCGTCGACATAGGCGCGCTGACCGGTAACCTCGATCTCGTCGTCCTCAAGCAGGATGGCCAGCTGCACGTCGGTCTGGCCGCGGTACTCCTCGGTCGTCTCGACGGGCTTGTCGTCCCACCACACCTTGATGAAGCCGACCTTCGACTTGAGCGCATCGAAGATCCAGGTGTAGATGATGCTGTAGCCCGGGTTCTTCTTGCGCAGCAGGTAGTTGAGGTATTCGGTGGCCTGCTTGGCCTTGCCGGCGTCTTCGGGCTGGGTCTCCTCGAACTCGACAACGTGGTCGGTACCGCAAAAGATTTTCATCAGCGGGCCGTGCATGCCGAGCACGGTGTTGGCCACGGTGGTGTCGACGACCGACGAGCGGCCCTCGATCTGCGGCGGCGCCAGGTCGCCCTTCGGCAGCCCCTGGAAGTAAATCTCGGCCTTGGCGCGCGCTGCGGCCAGCAGCCCGGCATGGCCGGAATACGCGCTGGCGTCCTGCATCTCGGCGTCGGTGAGCGCGCGCAGCTGGTCGTCTGTCATTTTTGCCATCAGGTGCTTCCAAGTGATCGGTAAGTGAGGCTGCCGCCCCACGGTTTATTGATGTCGCCGTATGCGATCGCGTGGCGCCGCATCATGTAGGCGTAGCGCACGGCGTCCAGGATGTCGTCGCGCACCTTCGAGATCTTTCCCTTCGGGTCCCGGTGGTACTGCAGGAACTCGTCGAAGAAGTCGCGCAGGCCGGCGAACACCTTGAAGCGGCCGCTCAGCATCAGGTCGCGGATCTCGAACAGGCCGGCCTCGACGCCGTTGCCGCCGTCTGGCCAGGTGGCCTGCTCGAAGATCATGTTGAAGCCGGCCTCCTCGTAGTAGGCCTTCTGCTGCTTCGCACTGCCCTTCTCGGTCTGCAGGCCGTCGGCTGGCCAGGCGGTGGGCACGCCTTGCGCCCACGACTTGACCGCACCCCAGGCCTCGATCGGCTTGGTGTTCGCCTTCTTCCAGGCCTTGGTGACGTAGAACATGTCGCCCTCTGGATCGAACACCAGCTGCACCTGCGCCTGCGGGTGGTCCCAGCCGAAGTCCATGCCATCGATGACGCGGAAGTGCTTCGGGATGTCGAACGGCTCGCAGGTGATCGCGTCCTCGGCCATGTCATAGATTCGTCCATGCCCCAGCATCGGGACTCCTTTTGTTCGCATGTCGCGCTGGTGCGCGGGGAAGCTGGCCAGCAGGTTTGTCTTGGCCGAGTCGCTCAGGTGGGGCGCGTCGTCCCAGCCCTTTTGCATGTAGACCTGGGCCGGCGACGGGCTGTCCATGAACTGGATGACCAGGCCGGTGCGGCCGTTCTCCGGGGTAAAGGTCAGGATCCCGCGCCCGCCGGCGCCCTTATCGCCGGTCGCGGTCCGCACCAGCACCTGGGGGAAGATGTCCTTGTCGGTCGGCTCCTCGTCGATGTGGAACCAGTCGACGCTGTCGCCCATCAGCGCGTGCTGGCCCTGGCTGTACGACCAGAACTGGATCGCCGCGTCGTCGGCCTGCACGTCGCCGCCGCCGATCTGGCGCACGTACACGGTGCGCAGCGCATTCGGCGTGCCGGCCATGGACTCGTAGTCCTTGATGTGCTCGGGTGGAATCAGGCCGCCGGCGAACTTGCTGCCGTCCTTCCTGCCCAGGATCGGCTCCTGCAGCAGGTCGCGCGTCTTCTCGCCGGAGTAGCCCAGGCACCAGATCAACGGGGCGTGGCCGAACGTGTGGCCTTCCCAGTCGTTCGGGTAGTCGCCCAGTGCGTGGATTGCATCGATGTAGGTGCCGGTGTAGGTCTTGCCGATCCGGTTGGCGGCGATCAGGCAGACCTGCGAGTAGGTGAGGGTGTTGGCCACGAACTCTCGCTGCCAGGCGTACAGCTCGGCATACATGCGGCGGTACCGGTAGACCCGGGCGCGGCGCTCGCGCTCCTGGAGCATGGCCAGCAGCAGCTCGCGCTCGGCCCTACTCGCCGCCGTCATGGCCGGTGGCCGCGGTCATCGCGGCGATCTTGGCATCGAGTTCGTCGTCCGACAGCTTGCCGACCTGGTGCTGGACCGGGCCGCCACCTTCGCCGGTCAGCTGCATCTTGTTGCCGTACTTGCGCGGCTTCATGCGCTGGGCCTGCTCGACCCGGGCGTGGATGCGCAGCTTGGCCTTGCGGATCGAGTCGGCGTCGACGCGGCAGTTGTCGGCGATGTCGACGATCTCGTCGATGAGGGTGTCGGCGCGCTCGTCGGTGGCCAGCTCGTACATCTTCTCGAACTCGGCGTGCTCGCGCAGCCAGCGGAAGATCGTGGCCTTGCTGGGCATTCCGTCGAGCTTGCAGGCCGCGCGGATGGTCTTGCCGTCGGCGATCACCGCGCAGAACTTGGCGGCCAGCTCGGGCGTGTAGGTGGTCGCGGTCATGGTATTCGGTCAAAAAAATGGCCCGGCAGCGTGGTGCTGGCCGGGCCACAAGGCTTCATGGCAGAAGCAAGGGAGAACACGGAGAGGAAGAGGGGGCCGGTTACAGCGTCCGGCGCCGGCAGCGCGGGTATCGCGCCGGCTGTCTGGCCAACGCCAGGTCATGTTCACGTAGTCGTGGGTGCCGTCTTCGAAGTCTGGCCGGGCGGGGGCTCCGGCACTCCTCGGGCAGGCCTAGCCCCGTGCGCGTTTCGTCGCGCTCTACGCTGCCGGCGTGCGGCAGAACAGCCGATCATGGCTTTACTTGTGCATATCGCCCTCGCTGGTCAGTGATCGGAAAGCAAAAAGCCCCGCGTCATCGCTGACTGCGGGGCTTCGGGATTCGCCAGGTGCGCGGAGGGCTCCCATCAGGGAACGCTAACACGTCGAATTTCTGGACGGAATTAAGTTGTGATGCGGAATTTACGCCGGGGATTTCCGGCTGTCAAGAAAATCTTTCGAGAGATATACGATTTTGCCATCAATCAGACGTGCTACTGGTCTGCAAAAGCGCTGTAGATCTGGGATAACTATGTTTTTCGGTGCCACATCAACTGCTGGAGCCTTGTGTGTCCAAACCCATCGATATTCAGTCTGCCAGTCGTACTTACGCTGTTTTATCCATGGCGCAGGCGTTGCATGAAGTTTCGTCGCCCCGTCTATATCACCGTCTACATAATCGATCTTCGCAAAGCCGCTACAGTAAGCACGGTGCTGAACTGCCTGCGAGATGGCTCGAGCGAAACTCGTTGGGTCGAAGATCTCGTAGCATGCATCGGTTTTCTCTTCAGCGTGCCATCGCCGAAAAGCGGATTCGGAATACGCGGTACTCGCGCAGAAAACATATGCATCAGGCCAATTGCGAGTTTCTTGTAGGGAAACATTTGATAGCGTGCAGCCGTCGCCCAGTCCGAGAAAACGTTTAGCGAACCCATCCTTCGGATCTTCCAGGTGGTCGACATGAAGTCGAACGGTGTTCCTTCCTTCAACACTATCGCCTCGATTCAAGCCGTGCTGTTCGGTTCTCCGAAAATTATGAAGGGTGCCTAACCTTATGTCGCCGAGCGTGAACAGACTCTCCAGATACTCTTTGTTAACGAATTTGTACACTGGCGAGGCATTAGTGAGCGTGTATGGATAGGCCGTGCCTATCTGCCGCAACATCGAATTCAGACGTTTTCTCATTGGACGAAATTATTGATCAGTGTTCCGAAATTTTACGCTTAATCCTTATTCAAGTTGCAATGGATTTCGCTACGCTCTCAACGGCGTGTTGAGCCTGGTGGAACGCGGTGACGAAGACGGTCGCCGGCCGGTGCGCCAACGACAGCTTCCTGCACACGACGTGCGGCTCGGCCTGGTCGACGTAGCACAGCTTGAGCAGCAGCCGGTCGCGTCCGGACAGCAGGCGCATGGCGCGCTCGATGACCTGGGCGTCGGCCTCGTCGATCTTGCGGCGCTCGGCCGTGGGCTTCTCGCCATTGGCCTCGCGCTCGAGCTGGTCGCAGAAGGCGGCGGTGGCGCTGACGCCAATGGTGCGGGTAGGGCGGTAGACGCGGCCCCAGTTTTCGAGGCGGGCGCCGATGTCGCGTCGGTCGGTCAAAGCTTCCCTCCCAGGAAGAGGTGATCGATCCCGCCGCCGCAGCTGGTGTTCAGGGCGCACGCAACCTCGACGGCCTGGCGCGCGCCACGACCCAGGTGCATCGCAGCAAGCGCGTAGTCCCGGCCGCTGCCGATTGCGGCGAAGCTGTTGGCGATCTGGATCGGGTAGGGCGTCAGCCCGTAGCGCAGCAGCGTGCCGTCAGGTCGCACGGCCAGCACCGCGCACCAGGTTGCATCTTCGCGCTGCGCCGGCGGGTAGGCTTCTGGGCTGGCGCCGGCAGCGAACCACGCGAACAACTCCTCGGCGTGCGCGGCCTCGCCCGAGATCCCGACCAGCATGCCGTCGAAGCGGCGCAGCTTCGACACCAGCAGCTCGACGCCACTATCCACGGCGCGGCGGTCTGCGGCCATTACCGCGCCGTCCCATGCGATGACCGTCATGGTGCAGCCCTCCTCGCCCGAATTGCATCCACCAGCTCGCGATGTCGGCGCTCGGCCACAACCTCCTGGCGCGCACGCTCGCGGTTCGTGGCGCGTTTCTCGCGCATCTGCCGCGCCACCTCGGGCGCCAGGTCACGCAGCGAGCGCTCGAAATTGTGATCGTCCTGAACCTGGAGGATTGCGATAACAGCGGCGGCGTACATCACGCTGCCACCTCGAACAGTTCGCAAGCCTGCACGGCCTGCGTCAGCGCCACGCCCTCGTTGTGCTGCGCGAGCGCCAGGATGGCCAGCGCGTCGGCCTCGTTGTTGTCCTTCGGGCGGAAGCCCTTGGCGCGCGCGGTCTCGACCATGGCCAGCTTGTCGGCGTTGCCCTTGCCGGTCCAGTGCTTCTTGACCTGGCCGACGCCGACCGGGCGCAGCGGCACGTTGTTCGCCGCGCACCACATCTCCAGCATGGCCAGGAAGCCGCCGTAGACGTGCGCGGCCAGCGTGCCGGCGTGCTGCTTCACGTCCTCGTAGTAGACCGCGTGGATGTCGCCGGCGGCCAGGCGCTGCTCGGCGAGGAAGGCGCGGAACTTGAGCCAGCGGTGGCCCGGGCGCTCCATGCGGCCGTACTGGAATTTCTCGCTGCCGCTGTGCACGGCGCCGTTCCGGTCGGTGCGGGCCCAGCCGGTTTGTGTGCCGATGTCGATGGCCAGGATGATCATGGGTTCGTTCTCCTTGTCGTTGTTGTGGCGCTCTCGCGCGCGAAATGGTCTCGGTCAGGTGGCCTGCTGCTCCCGCTCGACCGCCTCTCGGGCAAACCTCGCCTGGATCGGCAGCAGCGATTCCCCTGCGGCTTCCCGCTCGATCAGGTTCTTGGCCCAGGCCAGGTTGTCGCGATTCGCCGGGCGGTTGATCACGGTCGAGATCAGGCGCTTGACGGCCTGCTGCGCCTTCTCGGTCTTCGTGACGTTCGTAGGCGCGGTCAGGGCCAGCACCGGCTTCGGGATCTCGTCCCAATGCCCCAGGGCGAGCTGCTGGTCGAGCAGCGCTTCCCAGCGCGATCGCACCTGGCTGTAGCTCTGCTGCTGCAGCTCGCTGGCCATGGGCATCGCAGCCCAGTAGATGGCCGGGTGCGACCACATGCCGTGCTCGCCGGCGAAGCGGGCCTGCACGCCTGCGACGGCCTCGTAGTACGCCTTGAGCGGGTCAACCCTCGGGCGGCACATGCGCTTGAACTCCGGCAGCGTGGGCGGCCAGTCGCGCTGGCTGAGCGCATCGAGGCCGCGCTTGAGCTCGTTGCCGCTGTAGCCGGCCAGCTCGTCGGCCCAGTAGGCGATGAGCTTGTCCATGTCGGCCTGTGCCCACTGGTCGGCGAAGCGCTTGCCGTACTCGAGCAACATGCGCTCGAACAGGCGCTCGACCCATGCCTCAGGCAGGGCGGTCGTTGATGTCGATGATGCGAGGGTCTGCGTCATGGCTTGCTCCGTTGATGCGGTCGTTGAGGCGTTGGATGTTGGCCTGGCCGGCCTGGCGGGTCGTGGCGCGCGGTGGCGCGGCGCCGTTGGCCTGCAGCTTCTCGGCCTCGGCAGACCAGCGCTCCAGGATCGCGGCGACATAGCCGACACCGATGCGCTCGGTCGGCTTGGACTTGCGCGCTTCCTGGCAGGCAGCGGTGACTGTGGCCGGGGTGACGCCCTGGTCGGCCAGAGCGATCAGGCGAGGGTCGGCAGGCTGGGACTCGATGCCGGCGCTGCGCATGGCAATGCTCAGCTGAACGGCGGTGACCAGGCCTTCTCCCGCGCCCGACTCCGGTTGAGTAGGCGCGGTGTTTTCCATGGTTTTAGTCTGGAGTCTGGAGTCTGGAGTCTGGCTAAGGTTATTTTCAGAACCCACATGGTTTCCAAAATCAAAACCGTTTGGGTTTTCCGTGGGTTTCGGTTCGCTTGCCGCTTTCTTCGGCCTGCCACCCTTTTTCCCGTTCTCCCGGTTCTGTTCCGCTTTCTCGCTGGCGTTGCCGATTTCCTCCTCGCAGCGGCCTTGCGTCCATAGACCGTCGACCAGGACGAAGAACTCGTCGAGCACATTGGCCAGCGCCTGCAGCTCTTCCTTCGACCGGGCGCTGATGAGGCGTGCGGCCTTGTCTTCGGGGATGCCGGCCTCGCGCGTGTAGTAGACGTCCATCAGGCGCGCGTAGACGCCGTGCTCGAGCAGCGTCAGGTGGCCGGCCTTCTTGATGTAGTCGCCGATGTGGCGCTTGTAGAAGTTCATGCGAACATCCTTTGCTGGGCCGCCTGTTGCTCGAGCGCGGCGGCGCAGGCCTCATTGATCCAGACCACTTCGGTGCGCGTGCGCCCGCCGTCAGCGATGTGCCGGCGTTCGTGGCGGATCCAGTCCGAATACAGCTCCTGGTCGTACAGGTCGCTCGGGTATCCGGACAGCACGACCATGCCTTCGGCCTGGTGGAGTACCGCGGCCAGCGCGCGGTGATCGTCGTCCGTCATTTCGTGGCGGTACCCGTGACTCTTGTTCGAGCGGAATGCCGAGCGGGTGCTGTGGCAGTACGGCGGGTCTGCATAGATGAGAGTCGACGGCGAATCCATGCGCTGGATCACCTCGAGCGCGTTGCGGTTCTCTATGACGACCGCCTTGAGGCGATGGGTGAACGATGGGATCGCGTTCGACCAGGTGGAGTACTCGACGCTCGGCAGCACGCGACCGTCCGACAGCTTCGATCGGAAGCCAGTGCGGCATGCGCGGGTGGCCGAGTCACTGCCGTGGCCCATGAACGACTTGATAATTAGCTTGTGCGCGGCGTCCATTTCATCGGTCACCGGCTCGTAGGCCCAGTCGAATTCCTCGCGTGCGAAAGGCGTCAGTTCGACACGGCGCTGCAGCTCGAGCGCCGACGCTGGGTCACGCAGGAGGCGGAAGAGGTTCACCACCTCGCCATCCAGGTCGTTGTAGCACTCGGCGCCGACGCGCGGCTTCTGCAGCAGCACCGACGCCGCGCCGCCGAAGGGCTCGACGTAGACGACGTGCTCGGGGAAGAACGACAGGATCCACGGCGCCAGGCGGAACTTGCCACCGTGATAGCGCAGCACCGGGCGTGCCGGCGCGAGTGGGGTAGGGGCGATCGTGGTCATGGCGGCGTCGCCTTCCCCGACTGGGCGCGGGCGTCATCGATGACCTTCGCCAGCTGCCGGCGCGCGAGATATTCGGCGCGCTGCTTGTCGACGTTCCGCTTGTCCGCGATCGCCTCCATATCAGCATGTCGCCATGTGTGGCACTGCACGACGATCTTCTCGTTCGGCGTCGCCTTCTGTGTGTCTTCCATACCTTCCTCGGTTACGGGATTGCTTCGATTTGCCATGTGCCGCCCGCCTCAAAGACGCATGTGCATGCGCGGGCGTGCGGCGCGGCTCGGCAGGAACACGGCCATGTTCTGGCCATAGCCGGGACGTTCCGCCTGGTGCTGGCGCCGACTATCCTTCCGGTCGGCCATCCAGCCCTTCGCCAGGTCGCGCAGCAGCTTGCTGCGGGTGACGTCGGCGGCTTTGCATTCCCGCTCCAGGTCGACGAACTCGTCGGCATTGAGCAGGGTCTTCACTTCGATGTTGCGTGGGGACATGGTGGTTTCCTATGTTCGTGGTGCAGGACTTCGGGGTGGTGGTGGGGCAGGAGCCGGTCGGAAACGGGACCGGCGCAAAAAAAGCCGCGGGTTACTGCGGCTGGGCGTCCGGTTGCGTCGGTTGCTGCGAGTTCGGCAGCGGGAACACGTCCGGGTGATCGAGGCGGACACGCGGCGGGATGCCGCGCTCCTTCCAGTTCTGGACGCGCTGCACGCTGCATTTCAAGCGAGCGGCGAGCTTCGCGGGACCGCCCAGGCTTTCGATCAGTTCTTTATCGGTGGACATCAGAATTTCCGGGTAGGTTTCGGTGCCTCGATTAAACACCATGTTTAACCTGCGTGTCAACGTGGTGTGTAACACATCTTGTTTACTTCCCGGATAATTGCTGTATGCACATACAAATGGAACGGCTGTACCAAGCGGCCAAAGACTTGCGTGGCTTGTCGACGCAAGCAGAGCTCGCGCGGGCGCTGAACCAGTCTTCACAGACGGTCAAGAATTGGGAGTCGCGCGGGATCTCCAGGGCGGGAATGCTCAAAGCGCAGGCCGAGCTCGGTTGCTCGGCGACCTGGTTGGAAACTGGCGCTGGGGCAATGACGATCGATACATCTGTGGCGCCGGCTGGTCCTAGCATCTTCGAGCTGGTGCCGGGAGCTGTTCCAGTTCACACATCCGGGCCGGATGATCCGACCATGACGCAGATCATGAAGGTGAGGCTGCGAGTACAGGCGGGCATCACGGGGTTCCAAGTTGAACCCGAGCACTACGAGGGAGAAACGCAGGGCGTCCCGACGCGCTGGGTCTTACAGGAAGGCCTGCGACGTGATGCGCTGCTTGCCATCGTCGTGCGTGGCGAGAGCATGGAGCCGAGCCTGTATGACGGCGACACCATCGTGGTGAACACGGCAGATAAAAATCTCGTGTCCGGTATGGTTTATGTCGTCAATTACGAAGGCGAAGCGATTGTAAAACGAATGTTGCGCGACGCCGGGCAGTGGTGGTTGACTTCAGATAATTCGGACCAGCGAAAATACCATAGGCAGTTATGTAAGGCCGCCGAATGTATTGTTATCGGCCGGGTCGTTAGAAAAGAAAGTACTCATATTTAACCTCACACTATGAACATATTTGAGGGAGCCAGGCGAATCGCAAAGATTGGCTACGTATTGATAATCGCAGTTGGAGCTTTGGTCTTGTTCACCGTCGAGCCATACATGCACAGACAATACTCGTTGCTTGATGGGGAGCTAATCTTCGTGGATACGTGCGGAAGCGCTTCGCGCTTTGAAGCAAGGGTTGACGGCCGCCCGGCCTGGGCATCGATTTATGTGTGCGGTGCTGAGTCCGGACCAGATACCGTATCGCTGAACAAATCGGAGCTCATGGCGTTAGATCAAGAGATCTATAACAAGCGTTTTGAGCGATACGGCGAAGTAATTAGCGCAACTTTTTTCACGCTTCTCGCAATGGTCGTATTTGTGTGGTGTGCCGGTTGGGTTATTCGGGGATTCTTGGGTATCCCAAAAGGCCAAGATAAAAAATAATCCCCGCCGTGGCGGGGAATGACCGCCGGCGGTTGGCCGGATTAACCTGAAAGGGAATGTATGGCGAAGTCGAATAACAAGCAAACCTCTCCCGCAGTAGCGAAAGTTGCGTCCAAGCTGCTTTCAAATCCGAAGTCACCACCGGCCGTCAAAAAGGTAGCAGCAACGGCGCTGGCGCAGACCAAGCCCAAGAAATAATCATTCTTTGCGCAGCCGCTCCATGGCTGCATCCAGCAGCATTCCGGCCGTCGCATGTCGGCTCGGGGTGCTGCCCCCGCCGTACCGATATTCCCCGCCAGGCAGCTCCTCGATTACCGTCACGGCCGCGACCTCACCGCGCTCGCAACGGGCTAACAAGTCGCGCACGTAGTCGACGGTACTCTCTGCATGGCGGCTCTTGATCGCCTTTAGCATTCCACCCTCCATGCCCGCCACTCGCGGGCTTTTTTTCGCCCGTAGCTCGGGCCTGCCAGCCCGAAGTCCCGGGAAGTGAGAATTTTCACACAAAAACTAAACATGGTGTTGACTCCGTGTTTAAACATGGTGTTTAATAGCTCCTATCGCAACCCGCTCAGCACCCGCCGAGCGGCCGACTGGAGAAGCCCATGTCCCGCACCGCCCCATGCCTCGACCAGCGCGAAAGCGCCCTGATCAACCTCATCCGCGAGAAGACCGCCGGCATGGTTGCCGCGGTGCGCGCCGGTCAGCCGCAGACCACGAAGTTGGTCACTGACCTCCTGGGCGAATTCATCACCGACGACAGCGCCGTGGCGCAGCTGGTGCGCGAATCCCTCGCCGGCACCAACAGCCTGCAGGGCGTCATCACCGACCTGATCTGGACCGAGGCCGAAGCGCTGGCGCAGCGTGAGCTGGCCGAGCGCGAGCGCCGCAACCTCGAACCGACCCTGGAGGAGCGCTGCCAGCGCTACCTCGACTCGATCGCGGCCTGACCGAACGTGCGGCGCGCCCGGTAAAGCGCGCCTTGCCTCGCCCGGGTCAGTGAACGGGACAGTGGGAACTGAGCATGCCCCGCAAGCCGCGTCAAAGGCCGCCTCACCCTCGTAAGGGGTGACCACACAGAAGCGCGTCGATGCCAGCGCGAATGGGCTGGTGATGGATAAGCACCGACGCCCGGCGCGCTTCTGTGTGGTGAGCGCGCACCAGCGCGGAAGCGAAGGCGAGAGCCTCCAATTCGACCAGCACCACACGCGGGGAAGCATGGAGCAGCACAGTTCCGCGAAAAGGCAAAGCCATGCACGGCCGCACCAGCGGCGCCGGAAACGTAACCGGCCCCAGCGGAAGCTCATGGGTGAACGAGCGAGGCGGATGCAAGCGCCGCTGACAGCCCGGAAAGACGGGCACCAACACGAAGCCGGCCGCGCCGGCGCAAACAACAGGAGAGCAGGGATGAAGCACACGAAAACGCCATGGCGCGTCGGCGCGCCGAACAAGATGGGTGCGGTCGTCGCCGACGAACCGGTACCTGAGATCGGCGGCAGCGACGCGGTCGACTACTACGGTGGCCACCTGATCGCCGAGTCGATCGCGCCGCGCAATGCCGAATTCATCGTCCGCGCCTGCAATGCGCATGACCAGTTGGTGACAGCGGTCCGAGAGTCCCATGCGGCCATCGACCGCCTGATGGCGCGCCTGATTCAACTGGATCCGGCATTCCTGCCCTCGAAGTCGGATATCTACCCTGTGCTTCGCGCCAATGGCGAAGCCCTCGCTGCGGCAGGTGCCCAATGATCGGCGCCACCCGCATCACCAGCGGCCCGTTCCGAGTCTTGCGCCGCCTGGCGCGCAAGGCCGTAAAGCCGATCGCCTTGTTCCTGGCCACGCGCGAGCTCCGCCTGTCCGAAGAACGCGCCGACTACCTCATGCAGCTGCGCACCAGCATCGCGCCGGTCGAGCGCCTTGAGCGCGAACGCACCGTGCACCTGGTCGGGCGCCGCAACCAGATCCGCAGCTGGTAGCCGAATTACCCAGTTTTTTCGCTTTCAACCACGAAGGAAATCATGAACGACCTTACCACCCAGGGCGAAACCACGTTCTCCCTTTCCCCGCGCAGCCTGGCCGAGGCCATGGAGTTCGCGAAGATCATCGCCTCCTCGGACATGGTGCCGAAGGACTACATCAACAAGCCGGGCAATGTCCTGGTGGCGGTGCAGACCGGCGCCGAGCTGGGCTTGAAGCCAATGCAGTCGCTGCAGGGGATCTCGGTGATCAACGGCCGCCCGGGTGTGTGGGGTGATGCAATGTGGGCGCTGATCATCAGCCATCCCGAGTTCGAGGATGCGCAGGAAGACAAGCACGACACGCACTGCACCGTGACGTTGAAGCGGCGCGGCCGCTCGGCGGTGGTGAGCACCTTCACGATGGAAGACGCGAAGAAGGCCGGCCTGGCAGGCAAGCAGGGGCCGTGGCAGTCGGCGCCGAAACGGATGCTGCAGATGCGGGCCCGCGCCTTCGCCGCGCGCGACCTGTTCGCCGACGCGCTCAAGGGCATCAAGTCGATCGAGGAATTGCGCGACTACCCGGATGAGCGCGTCGAACGCGACATCACGCCGCCTGCGCAAGCCGGCGCGGCCCAGGTCACGAAGGCGCCAGCTGCGCTGCCGGAATGCACGCCCGAGAAGTTCGCCGAGAACACGCCGGCCTGGCGCGACATCGTCCTTTCCGGGAAGAAGACGCCGGACGCGCTGATCGCGATGCTGAGCACCAAAACCGTTCTCACCGAAGACCAGAAGCTGACCATCGATAGCTGGGCTCACGAAACCGAATAAGGAAATGACCATGCAAATTCACGACCTCACCCAAGGAAGCCCGGAGTGGCAGCAGTACCGGCTTGAGAAGTTCGGCGCCAGCGAGGCGGCGGCGATGCTGGGCATTTCGCCACTCGTCAAGCGCAATGAACTGCTGCACATGAAGGCTACCGGTACCGCCCAGGAGTTCAGCGACTGGGTGCAAGCGAACATCCTGGACTATGGCCACGAAGTCGAGGCGCTGGCGCGCCCGATCGTCGAGGAGCTGATCGGTGAGGACCTGTACCCGGTGACCTGTTCGGACGGCCGGCTGTCGGCATCATGCGACGGCCTGACCATGCTGGAAGACGTCGCCTTCGAGCACAAGCAGTGGAACCAGGCGCTGGCCGAATCCGTAGCCCTCGGCCGGTTGCCCGACGAATACATGCCGCAGTGCCAGCAGATCATGATGGTCACGGGCGCCGGCAAGGTGGTGTTCGTGTGCTCGGATGGCACGCGCGACAACTTGGTCTACGTTTCGGTGTATCCCGACGCTGCGTGGCAGGAGCGCATCCGCGCCGGCTGGGCGCAGTTCGAGAAGGACCTGGCCACCTACGAGCACGTCGAGGTGCTGCCACCGCCAGTCGCGGCCGCCGTGCAGGACCTGCCGGCGCTGTCCATCCGCGTCGACGGCCAGCTCACCCTGAACCACAACCTGGTGCTGTTCGGTGAGAAGCTGAAAGCCTTCGTCGCCGACATCGACACGAACCCAAGCGACGACCAGGCCTTCGCCGACGCCGAGCAGGCCATCAAGGTGATGGAGCGCGCCGAGACGGCGCTGGGCGCCGCCGAGGCGTCGGCCTTGGGCCAGATCTCGACGGTCGACGACATGGTCAAGACGGTGGCCAGCTACAAGGACCTGGCGCGCAAGACGCGCCTGATGCTGGAGAAGGTCGTGAAGGCACGCAAGGAAACGATCCGCGTCGAGATCCAGCAGGCCGGCAAGGACAAGGCTGCGGCGCACATCGACGCATTGAACGCACGCCTGGGCAAGCCATACATGCCGGCGATCTCGTTCGACTTCGCTGCCGTCATGAAGGGCAAGAAGACCGTGGCCAGCCTGCGCGACGCCGTCGACACCGAGCTGGCGCGCTTCAAGATCGAAGCGAACGCCGTGGCCGATCGCATCCAGGTCAACCTGGGCACGCTGCGTGAGCTGGCCGGCGCACACGCTTTCCTGTTCGCCGACACCGCGTCGATCGTGCTCAAGGCCGCCGACGACCTCACGTCGCTCGTCAAGATGCGCATCGCCGAGCACGAGGCAGCGGAAGTGGCGAAGGCCGAAGCGCTGCGCGCGCGGATCGCCGAGGAAGAGCGCGTCAAGGCCGAAGCAGCCGCCGCGGCGAAGATGCACCAGGAGCAGGCCGAGGCCGCGCGCGTTGCAGAAGAGGCTGCCGCCGCCGAGCGCGCCCGGGTTGCTGCCGAGACGAAGCGTCAGCTGGACGAGCAGGCCGCGAGCATCGCCGCAACGAGCAAGGTCGCCGCAGCCGTCGTCGCGCCGGCGCCGCAGCCAGTCGTCGAGAGCGCGCCGGCCGCGCCGGCGCAGGTGCCCCCGCTCGCTGCCGCGCGCCCAGCGGCACTGGCGTCCGCGCCGACCCTGCGCCTTGGCCAGATCGCTGAGCGCTTGGGCTTCTCGCTCACCGCCGACTTCCTGGCCAGCCTGGGATTCGCCGCCGCCGGCCGCGATCGCGCCGCGGTGCTGTACCACGAAGCTGACTTCCCGACAATCTGCGGCGCCCTGGTCAACCACATCAGCGCCGTGCAGGCGAAGCAGGCCGCGTGATGCCAGCGCAGCGCCTCTCCACCTGGTTGGCCCTGCGCTGCAGGGAGCCGCTGTTCCAGCGGTTCCTGCGCGTGCCCGACGAGCAAACGGCGGTGCGCAGCGTGCGCGCCATCTGCGAGGTGAAGTCGCGCGGCGATATCGACCGCAACCCGACGGCCGCGCAGCGCTTCCACGACTTCATCCGCAAACCGTATTTCGTTTTCACCCAAGACCCTAAAAACACCCAGGAGAACTGACCGATGTTCGAACTCAATCAGGCCGTCAAGTTGGCCAACGTGAACCCCCGCGCCGAGATGCACGGCGAAGACCCGAAACCCGCCTTCGACCTCAAGATCGAGGCAACGTGCTCGAGCAGCGTGCTGCTGTGCTTCCATCCAGAGCTGCGCCAGCACCTGTTCAAGAAGGATGAGGCGCCTGACCTGGTCGACCAGGTGAGCGATGGCGACGGCTTGACGGTGCTGCGCTATCCGAAGATGGGCGCCATCAAATGGGACTGGGAGGGCAACGGCTATACCGCCACCGTCGATTACGGCATGGGCGGCGACAGCAACATCGTGCTGCACGACTGCAAGGTCGACCACTTCAAGATCGAGGCGCAGAACGGCGGTTCGGTGGTGATCACGTTCCGCATCATCGCTCACCCGGAGAGCGAGGACGTGGGCAAGCTGTGCGAGTTCATGCAGCGCGACATTGAGCTCGACCTGCTGCCGCCGGCACCGCAGACCGTGGGTGAACTATTCGGCGAGGCGGCCTGATCATGGCGCGCGCAATCTTCGTGAAGCCGCGCGCCAAGCGCGCGGGCCCGCCGGGGGCGACGGAAAAGCGTGCGCTGCGCGCCGCCAGCGTCGTCCGCATCCGCGAGCTGCTGGCCGGCGGCCCGCTGACGGTCATCGCGATCGCCGCAGACCTGGGCGTCAGCAATTCGGGCGCCTACGCCTTCCTGCGCTACATGGCGCACGACCTGCGCGAGGTGCGTAAGGTCGACCATCAGGACGAGAAGGGCCGCGACCTTTGGGAGCTGGGCGAAGACCCGATGTTGCCGACGCCGGACGAGCTGCTCGACGCCAGCTTCGCCCAGCGCAAGAAGGCGGTGCCGGCGCGCCAGATTGGCCTGCCGCGTGATCCGCTGGTGGCGGCGCTGTTCGGGCCAACGGGGGGAGCTGCAGCGTGAACCAGATCGACATCTTCGGCGCCGGCGCGCGCCGCATGCAGATGACCGAATCGATCGAGCTGACGATCCAGTCGCTACAGGCCTACGGCGCCGACCACGACCACTGGGGCGTGGCCTGGTCGGGCGGCAAGGATTCGTCCGCTACGCTCACTCTACTGATTTATCTGATCGACACCGGCAAGGTTCGGCGTCCAAAGACTCTGACTGTGTTCTACGCCGACACACGCCAGGAGCTGCTTCCGCTGGCCGCATCGGCGCATCAGATCATGGACGAGCTGCGCGAGCGCGATATTCAGGTCGATGTGGTGATGGCGCCGCTGGATGACCGCTTCATGGTCTACATCCTGGGCCGCGGCGTGCCGCCGCCCAACAACAACACGCTGCGCTGGTGCACTGGTCAGATCAAGATCGAACCGATGGAGGAGGCGCTGCGCCGCCACGTCGAGTCGCTTGACGGCCAGATCCTGATGATCACCGGCGTCCGCCAGGGCGAGAGTGCTATCCGCGATCGCCGCATCGAGATGAGCTGCGGAAAGGATGGGGCTGAGTGCGGCCAGGGTTGGTATCAGCAGGTGCTGCCGAACGCGAAAGGCCTGCGCGGCCGCCTGGCTACTCTGGCGCCGCTGCTGCACTGGCGTGTGTGCCACGTGTGGGAATGGCTCAAGCATTGGGCGCCGACCGCAGAATTCGGCGACTGGAGTACGGCGGCGATCGCTGATGCCTACGGTGGCGACGAGGCGGAGGAGATCAATGCGCGCACCGGTTGCGTTGGTTGCCCGCTGGCCCAGGAAGACACGGCGCTGAACACGATCCTGCTGAACCCGCTTTGGGCCTACCTGGCGCCAATGCTGGACATCAAGACCCTATGGCGCGAGCTGCGCCAGCCGCAGCACCGGTTGCGCAAGGCCGGCATCGAGCGGCTGAAAGACGGCAGCATCGGCAAAAATCCGCAGCGCATGGGCCCGATCACGTTCGAGGCGCGCCTGATGGGTCTAGAGCGCTTGCTGGGCATTCAGGCGGAGGTGAATGCTGCGGCCACTGCCTTAGGGCGGCCACTGGTCGACATGATCAATGCTGAGGAAGAGGCGCGCATCCGCGAGCTCATCGCATTGGAGACGTGGCCGCGCGGTTGGGAGGGCGACGAGCCAATTGCGACGACCGTAATGGATGTCGTGTATCAGAACGGTGCGGTTCAGCCACAGCTCTTTTCAACATAGTCACTCAACCAGGATTTATCCCATGCGATTCGAATATTTAGATGTGTGTCGCGCGTCAGCCCATGCTTTGTTCATCAGTGTTGAAGTGAATTTCTGGTTAAAGCGTGCGGCGATATCGGCAAATCGCTTCGCTTCGAGTTGGGAGACTGTTTTGTTTGGGGTATGCGCGACTACGTTCCGTAACTCGATCAATTCAAGCAACGAGTCTTCCTCCTCCCTGGACAACAGGTTTGCGTTCCGCAAGCTCGCAACAACATTGGGTGCCGGCCGTTGCGCCACGCCTTCGCCAATCATTGCTGTCGCTGCGATCCGGAGCGTGCTTTCCAAGATCTTCCAGGCTTCCATAACGACACCCGTCGGATTCGCGCGCAATGCTAGCTGGTCAGCAGCAGGGACGGCGTCGCCTGAAGCAATTGAATATCGTGGGCTCTCATCTTGCACCTGCAGCACCTCTGTATCGCTATTGGCTGCAGGCTGCAGTTTTTCGGGAACGCTCGCCTCAGCTTTGGTAAGCACATCGTTGAACTTTGCCGCAAAGCCGCCAGGCAGCGTGAGCTCAGCCAATTTTGGTATTCGTTCAATGATTTCTTTTTTAAAAAAACCAACGATAAACGCAGCGGCAACAGGCCACGCAATTGCCGAAACTAGTTCAGCCGAGAACTTGAGTAAGTCTGATGCTTTTAAGTCCCAAAATACAGCAGTCGTCATTACTGGGTCAGCCATAGATACCTTTTCTTCGTGGTAACTAGATGCTAACACGACAGTTTTTGGTGAGGATAGGAATTATTATGTGTTTATTACAAGTTTCGTCGCGATTAATCGAGGCCGCGCTACTCCACCTCGCGCTCGAGCGCGCTGCAGCTTGCGTGCTAGCTGTGCCGAACACCGACCCGCAGCTATACGTCGCAGTCGGCCCTTCGCCGGCGATCGCGCGCCTGCGCAAGGTGCTGCTCGACGTGCGGCATGCCCTGCAGTTCGCCAACGATAGCCCGGGCGGCGGCATCATCGACACGCTGTGGATGATGCACGATGCCGAGACAGTGTTCGACCACATCGATGCGGCGCTAGGGCTGGCCGAGGTCGAGCACGACCACAGCGAGGGTGGCCACCATGACTGATCGCGGCCCTGACCGGCGCTGGCGCAACCAGGTGGGGGCCGGGCTGCTGATGCCCGAGCGCCGCGACGGCTTCGACCGCCGCGCGCTGGTCGCACCGGCGCCGAGCACGCGCGGAATGATTCGACCAGGTGTTGGTGAGGCGCGTCCGCTGCGCGAGCGCCGGCAGTACCTGGATGCGGGAATGGAATAGGAGGGCAGGATGGAAGAGCTGACGCTATCGAGCGACGAGATCTACGCGATCACGCACTACAAACTCCCGAAGAAGCAACTGGCCGCGCTGCAGGCGCTGGGCATCCCGGCGCAGCTGCGCAGGATCGACAATACGGTGTGTGTGCTCCGGGCATACGTGAAGAACCCGGGCGGAACGCAGGCGCCAACCGCACCGGCAGGACCGAAAAGGAAATCAGCAAGGCAATGAACAGGCAGCGCAAGACGAACCGCGGGCTCCCGCGCCGGGTGTACATCAAGTTCAACGCGTACTACTACGTGGCGCCGGAGAAGATCCGCGACCCGAAGACGAAGGAACTCAAGACTTGGATCCGGCTGTGCGGAGTGGAAGAGGGAGGGGTGGCCATGCTCAACCGGCTGGCCGAGCTCCTGGGCAGCAAGACCCATGTGCAGGGGACGGTGCCGCACCTATGCAGCGAGTTCAAGCTGCACAAGCTTGGAAAGTATGGCAAAGAGACGCAGGACCAGTACACCCGGTTCCTGGACGTGATCGCCGACGAGTTCGAGGCTTTCCTGGTGGTCGAGGTCACTACCAAGGAATTCGCCGACTTCCTGCGCGAGAAGTTCACCGACAAGCCGAACACCGCACGCAAGTACGGCGCGCTGGCCAGCAAGCTTTTCCGGTACGCGGTATCGGGCCTCGGGCTGCGCCAGGACAACCCGATCGACCAGCTCGACCTGAGCGATTTCGAGACCCAGCGCCGCACCGTGCTGCTGACGCATGACCAGGTGCAGCGCATCCGCGCCGCCGGCATGTTCAGCAAGCCGCGCAAGGACACCGGCCAGGCCATCCCGACGGCCAGCGGGCCGATGTTCGCCTGCCTGATCGACATGGCCTACCTGCTGTGGGCGCGCGCGATCGACATCCGGACGATGAAGGAAAGCCAGATCGAGGAGGGCCGCATCCGCCTGCAGCCGAGCAAGACGAAGAAGAGTAGCGGGAAGGTGGTCGACATCGCGGTGACGCCGGCTATCCAAGATGTGATCGACCGGGCGCGCGCCATCAAGAAGGGCTACGAGATCATCTCGCCCTACCTGTTCCCGAGCCAGAAGGGAACGCCATACGCAAAAACAGGGCTGATTTCGATGTGGGACCGGGCGCGCGAACGCGCCGGCATCACCGACGACGTGACATTCAAGGATCTGCGCGCGCTGGGCGCGACCGACGCGGCGAGGGCAGGGAAGCAGATGGGCGAGATCCAGACCCGGCTGGCGCATACCTCTCGGAAAACCAGCGAGATCTACATCAAGGAAGCGATCCCGGACGTGTCGGCGATCGACATCAAATTGCCCTGGAATTCCATCTAATATCGGCTGTCGAGGTCGGACTTTCCCGGGCATAGTTGCGCGTTTGCGCACCACTGTATATTAGATGTCTCTCGCGGAGACCTAGTATTCATGCGGGTTTCCGGCGTCTGCGTCCGCGCATGGGGTGCACGGGGTCGGAGGTTCGAATCCTCTCGCCCCGACCAAAAGAATCAACGAAAAGGCCAGCTGAGAAGCTGGCCTTTTTGTTTCTACGCGATGCGTTGAATGGTAGTTCCCCTGCCGCGTCGACGCCCCATCAAACCCAGTAAGGCAATCCCGCAGGCGAGCATCGCCGGGGCCGGCGCTTCCGGAACGGGCGAGGCCGTCGTATACGACCCGGATTCCGCGATCACCCTGAACTCCCCTGACGCCGCGTAATCGGTGTCGTTGGTGAACATGAGGGGTAGCGTCAGTTGACGATTCACTTCAGTCCGATAGGTGCCAAGCGGGTCCAACCCGACATACCTGGCGTCGTCCTCGGAATCGTACCGGGTCCAGCGGTCCCGCGGTGGTCCCCAGGTGGCATTTGCCAGGAACGCGATCCACGCTGTGCCGTATTGAACCTGCGGCGGCGCGGGAGACGCCAGCATCGCGATGTCGGCATCGATGAGAAGCGACACGTGGGTATATGCCGAAAACGTGAAATTACCACGCCGTTCCTCGTAGGCATAATCGTCATGGGCCCTATCTGTGGTCGGCGTGACCGTGGTGGATACCGACAGCGAAGGCAGAGCGGCGTCCTCGAACGCAAACCAGGGCGCCAGGCCGTCGTCCGGGTTCAGGTCGGTCAGCACGACGCGGATATTCGACGCGCTGACTGTCGACGTGATCTGGGCCGTTGCGGGAAGG
>Ga0265780_10000844_pt1 | contig 45628 bp, 33 predicted proteins | sample P1T30metagenome_FD_192432 | JGI IMG/M metagenome (GOLD analysis project Ga0265780, IMG submission 192432) | Plant litter microbial communities from East Loma Ridge, Irvine, California - P1 T30 | ecosystem: Environmental > Terrestrial > Plant litter > Unclassified | place: USA: California... | reverse complement strand
CGTCAGTCGTGTGCACGAGCGCATTGGCCGTACTGGCTGCGAATGGCGAAGAAAACATCAACAAGAAGGAGCTCTGCGAACTGGCTATCGTATCCGAGCGCGCTGTGGGTGTCAACTCAGGAGGGTAAGTATACTGTTCGGCATACACAACCATCGCTAACATCCTCCAGCATGGACCAAGCAGCATCCGTCTTCTCCCTTCGCGGGACTGCCCTCTACGTCTCCTTCAAGCCCAGCCTCAAATGCGAGAACATCGAGTTCCCCCAGACCGACCCGGAGCTCACCTTCGTCACCGCGCAATCTTTCGTTGCGGCCGACAAGCACGTCACAGCCCCCGTATGCTACAACCTGCGCGTCGTCGAATGCACCCTCGCCGCCGTCTTCCTCGCCAAAGCCTTCGGCCTCAAAAAGCCCCTCCCCACCGACTCCTCACCCCTCGGCGTCAGCTTGCGCGGCTTCCACGACACGTACTTTGAGGAGAAAGAAGGCATCGCCGACAACACACAAACCTCGGTGTCGGACTTTGAAACACAGCTCACGAAACTCGTACAACACACCAGCGACTACCTCACACTCGAAGACGGCTACTCGCGCACCGCCGTCTGCGACCTCCTCGGCATATCCGAAGACGAGCTAAACGAGCGGTACATGTCCAAGTTCCCCGTGCGCGCAGACAAATTCATGCTCCGCCAGCGCGCCCTACACGTCTTCACCGAAGCCCTGCGCGTCATCAAATTCCGCTCCCTCTTATCCTCGCCGCCCTCCGATCTTCTTGAACAGCTCGGCGCCCTCATGAACACGACGCAAGACTCGTGCCGCGAGATTTACGACTGCAGTTGCCCTGAACTCGACGAGCTGTGTGACATTGCGCGGGCTGCTGGAGCGATGGGATCAAGGCTTACGGGCGCGGGATGGGGCGGGTGTAGTGTGCATCTTGTGCCGAAAAATAAGGTGGATGCTGTGAAGAAGGCGTGGGAGGAGAAGTATTATCGTAAGAGGTGGCCGGATATCAGCGAGGAGAAGTTGGGGCAGGCGGTTGTTGTGAGCAAGCCTGGGAGTGGGAGTGTGTTGTTCAAAGTGACTGGGGAGAAGTTGACATAAGGTGGGGTTGTGTATATGGGAATTGACAGGTATGTTGTGTTCTCCTGGCCGCGTCGTCCGCGTACCGGATCATTGTCTATAAGAAACATTCAAGCATCAAACAGGAACAGGCATGCTTGCGCTGTTGTCATCGGTTTTCAGTCACATCTTTCCGCGTCAGTGCATGACAGTCACGCAATTCGCCAGCACCACACGTTCATTCAAGCGCATCCCTCCATTCAATTCCCCTTCCCAAACACACCCCCATCATCATGCCCTTCAAAGCACTGCTTCTTTCTCCTTTTGTATCCTATTCTCGTCTCCGTATCTATTTCCTCGCTCGACACAACGCCACAAAGCACTCATACCCCATCGTTCTCTCAGTAACCAACCATGCCCCACCCCCTCCCCAAAGCCCCCCGCTGGCCCCGCCGCAAACCCTCCCGCAAACCCTACACCCGCAACTGGCGCCTCCGCTCGCGCACGCCTCCTCTTCCGACGACGCATGTCTTTAGCGAGGACTCGATTCAGCGACAACTTGGGGGTTATGTAGCGCCGTCGCGGTATGACGAGGGCTACTATGACGGAGGGGAATATGGTGAGGATGGGGATTGGTTAGGTGGTGATACGAATATAATGAAAAAGTGTTGCTGGCATTACTGGGGTGGGAGTGGGAGTGTGGAGTCGGTGTGGTGTTGTGGTGGGACGTGTGCGTGTTTGGAGGACACGTTGGCGCCAGGCTCGCCAGCGCATGGAGATGATGGCTTTGAGCACATTGCGGTTGAGATGGATGCTGGAGAGGGAATGTCGTTGCACTCGCGCTTGCCGGTTTCGATGTCGGCGCCCGAGAGCCCGCGAATTGTGGAGCTGGTTGGAGAGAGTGTCAATGGGAAGAAGATGCTGTGGAGGGATGAGTGGGAGTGCGATTTTTGTGGGTCGGGGTGCTTTTGTTGGACGGTGGATGAGAAGGGTGGAGATGGAGTTGGGGATGGGGATGAGGGCGGCGATGTGGTTGTGGCGGAGGAGGTGTCTTGAGGTTTCGCATGTACGGTCTTTGATTTGGGTGCGTACATCTTTTCTTCAAGATGTGCGACTCTAGCGCACGAGATATTTTGAGATCTAGAGTTTACTTTTATTTTTTTTTTTTTTTTTTTGAGTGCGTACATCTCCAAGATGTGCGACTTTCGGCACATGGAGATATCGCTGATTTTCCAAAATGTATCTACTGAACATAGAATTATGACGCATGTTTCAGTTCAAACAAACCAACAAACAAGTCTTCACAGCAAGCCCATCGCAAATTTTCGTTCACTTTCACCTCCCCCACCCACCAAATCCCCAAAATCTCACACCCACCCACCAAAGTCCCAAAATCTCCGCACCTCAACCTCAACACCACACCATACACTACACCGCCATGCCCTCAACCCTCAGCCCCCACGTCCTAACCTCCCTCCTCTCTCCCTTCATGACAACCGCACGCATCGACCTCCCAGACCTCTTCCCCTTCGACCCAGAAACCTACTCCGCCAGCACCCCCGCCGAAGCCACCGCCCTCCTCCGCAAACACATCCGCGCACGCATCGAAAACTCGATCTGCGCGTCCGCGCTGGCAGATGATGTCGTTGAGCACTATATGCAGCTGTCGCATGGGGAGTTGTATGATGTGTAAGTCAGTCAAGTGCGGTTGAGGATGTGGATACTGACAGAGCTGAGTTTGGAATTGAAGGGCGATGATTTTACGCAGAATTGCGAGGAAACGGGTGTTACTATCGTGGCTGAGGCGCAGGTGTGTGATATTTTGGAGCCGTTGTGTAATGTGTTGGTCAAGCTGGAGGCTGTGGCAAGGGGGAATCGGGATGAGGTGAGGGAGGGGTATGCTTGGTTGGAAGGCTTTCGTGCGTGGCGGGAGGAAGTGGAGGATGGAGATGGGGATGAGGAAGATTCGGACGAGTGTGCGTATGTTGATGTGCGCACTGGTGTGGGATGTTTGGAGGAGGAGCGCTTGGCGTTGAAGGGGCGGTTGGCTCGGGCAAGGGAGACGCGGATGAAGGAAGGGGAGGGGAGGACTGGTGGAGAAGATAAACTGGCGATGCGTGTTAAGAGTCGGAACGAGAAGTTGGCGAGGTGGAGGAGTGAGAGAAAGGAGGAAGATGGCAAGGACGAACTGTTTGCGAAACTCGAAAATGCTGCTGAGTACTTCACGCCCGAGGTCCTACACGTCGCGGCCGAAGATGATCAAACAGCTACGAACAAGGATTTGAAAGAGGAGCATGGCGACAAGGGCGCAGAAGAAGACGCGACCAACCACAGCCGCGCAGGAGAAGCCAACGAGGAGCAACTCGCCCAGCTCGCACAAGCCGCAGAATACTTCGCCGCCGAGGCGCGCAAGGAAGCCGAAGCTGATCGCAGGGTCCTGCAAGAACGATACGAGGAGTCCAAGAAGCAGCACCCGGCGAAATGCGCACAGGATGAGCGCGAGAAGAAAGTCGCACAGCACCAAAAGCCTACTGAGCCTCTTTCTCCCAATGAGACACGCACCGCAAACGACGTTGACCGCAAAGCCGCAAAGAAAGCAGCGAAGAAAGCCGCGAAAAAAGCGTCCAAGAAACAACTCAAAGCAAAGAGCACAACGGCGCAACACCAACCCACTCCCAACCCCACCAAAGCCGACATCGACGCCCAACTCGAATGCGCCTTACCACCCATCAGCTTCGAGCACATGCCCCCCGGATACCTCACGCCCTACCAAGCCACCGTCGAAGACGCCTCCGACGACGAAAGCGAAGAAGCCGCCGCGCGCCTCGCCTTCGAAGAAGACCAAGCGCTCTTTGCGAAGCTGGAGGAGAGGATGAAAACATATACGCCCGAGCAGATGCGGCAAGCGCAGGAATTTGTGCGGTTTCATCTTGCTAAGGAACTGCCTATATTGGATTATCAGACATTTTATAAGGGGAAGCCCAAGGATTGAGGGTGGGGTGTGTTTGGGGAGATGGGCTGGTGATGGGATGTGTCGAAGTTGGGATTTGACGTTGTGTATGGCGTGGATTAGATATGGGGTTATCGATGCTACGTTTGGGTGTTGAGTGCGTGGAAATGGAGGTTTGGATGTCAGTGTGGATGCGAATCGGCGTAATTCGACTTTGCATTGTATAACTATGTATTCAGTTGTTTCAGCGAAGCAAGAGCGGTGAAGCAGTGCATCCACGATGTGACTTTCGTGCGTTATGTCTCGCTCTTAGAAATACGTTCAGCCTGCAGCGAAGCCTAAATGCATTCCTGTTGTACTCTCACATCCGCACTTTGTAATTTCGCACGCTCACGAGTAGTCACTGCCTTCTCGATTACGCGCCTTCCTACTCACAGATAGTTCATCGCCACCGCGATCCTCTAACTTAATCTTTTCCAACCATCTCAAGAAGTCTCATAGAGCCTTGTGGAACACCGCGTCACACTGACGTCGATTGTAGTGATGCACGTTTGGAGCCAGCGATTGAGTTCGACGTTGTCAGGGGAACGCGAGGCTGGCGAGGTACCTTGCAGCCGGCCTGTGGGAAAGCCTTTTTGGGATAGCCACAAAAGAAGACGTAGCGCTATTTTAAGAATGCGGTGCGGCCCGTCTCTGGTTTGGTACGGCAATGGTTCTAACGGTGCGCTAACGATGAAGCGTGCGCCAAAGACTGAAGCAGAACATCGTGCTTGAAACACCGGACTAGCCGTCGCCGTAAAACGTCTTGTGCGCATTATTTCATTTGATGTGGAAGGGATCAAGGGATCGTTACGAACGGCAATCAAGTTTTGGCATCGAAAGACGTGGTGGAAATATTGCACTGCCCAACCAGAGACCAGAATTGTACGAAACGGCGCATGCCCCTGCAGACACTAGAAGCCATGCGCAGAGAGGCTAGTGATAGATCGACGAGGTGTGGGTGGGTCAGAGATCATGCAGGTCCCAGTGAGCGTTGCGTAAGAGGTATCCTTCGGTGAACAGGCACACTGAGCGATTGAAGCAGGAGACGCAAGTGAAAAGCATGATAGCCACAAAAGGATGTTTCTAATCCAGCTTTCCCGAGCGTTTGCATCGTGAATTAGGTCACTGTGCGAGTTGTGATGAGCATGGCACTTCTCCGCCTACATTTGTGCGAAGCGAATGTGTAAACTAACCAACAACCAGTTTTCGCTCAACGGCGAAACAACCACGGAGGAAGATCCGCACACAGCACCGAAAGCGTCAACTTCTTCAAGTAGTTAGCAAGGACTGGCTTCTGGGTGACCTTGGTATTGACTTTATCACGGCCGCATGGGGCAATTCGCTCAAGCAACTTCGCACAATAAACATCATCAACACAGTCCCCCGTTCCTTGCATCCGTCATCTTGTCAAATACAGGCCCATCAGACTGTCAGACCTCTTCATCAACCCTTTCAACGTGGTTGTCATATTTGACAAAGCAATATCACGGTCTCGGATTGTCTTCACACTTGGTAAGTCTCTCAGCCCATTCCCAACAGCTTCACTGATCCTCATATCTCATGGCATGACAGATAGAATTACTTAACTAATGTCTCTTCATCATCAATCAATCAAGGGCTCGAGCTCTCAAACGATCCTTGGGCTCGCCTCTAGTGCACATTGACTGCAGGAAATCATGGTATAGCACCCTCTTCGTCATACTTATCCTCCAGTTGACGCACTCTGTTCTTCATCGTGGTTCTAACTGCTGGATAGCTACGCCAAACAATCATGCCTCCTCGAGGCTCATCGGTGCCTCCGCTGGAGCGCAACAGCATGAGTGACACTGCGACTGCGGTTACCGCGAATCCGATAAGCCCAGGCTCGGTTTCAGGGGCTGCTCCAGTAGAAGAGCAGATTCACGGCCCGCATGCATGGGGAACTCAAGCAACTCGCAATAGGTCAAGTTCGCTGTCTGTTCTTGATCCAACTCCTTCATCGACCAAGCCTGCGACAAGCGCGACGCTCTTAAGTCGGCAAAGATACCGTCCGATGGCCTTAAGGTATCAGAGCCCACGGACGCCTGCTGCTAAAGCCGGTCCATCGAGACACCGCGCCACTGGCCAATCATCTTCACCAGAGATGGTTACCCTAACCACTCCCACCAGATCGGCTATGTCGGGAGCAGCAGGCTCTAGGACTTACGATTCTCCTTCTTTCCCTCTACCAGGAACAGTTTCGCAGGCCATAGCTGGGATCGAATCATCACGGCCTCTGGAAAGTCCCCGCCACCAAGCTACTTATCCAATGTATCATAGCTCTGGATCGACATCTCTGAGGCCGAATTCTGATTTGTCAGACTCATTGATTCAGCGGCCAAGCACCGAGTCTGCTACGACGACAATGTCATCCACCGCTGGTATCGCCGGTAGCGGAACCTCTTTGCCAGCAGAAACTCCCTCGAATGCACTGTCTTTGCCGGAAGCGCAATCGCTCACGAGCCAAGGAAACATGGCAAGTGGAGCAGTAACATCTCCTGTCCAGGAGCTACGTCCGACGCCTCTAGCCCAAACACGAATGTCAAGAATATCAGACAATATAGACGCATTGTTGCTACAACCCGACTCAGCTTCGCCTCGACCGAACGAGGCTGGCGGTCTGAGGTCGAGGTCTGGATCATCATGCACACTCCGTCCCCAGGAATCTACCACCCCGAGACCCTCGGCACAGAACTCATCACATCAAGTAGCGTCATTCTCGATAGCAGAACCTTTGGTAGCCAGAGCGACATCTCATCAACCGCCTCAAGCCTCCTCAGCTGATAATAACCGAAGGGGCCGGTCGACAAAGCGGCACTCCCTCTTTAGTCGTTCCACGGCAGGTCCAATCGTCCCTCAATCGGGTAGCGACTCCATCAGCGCGGAATTGTCTGGAGAAAGTGCTACGCCAGCCGAGGATCTTCACCGACGAAGAGGCCGTAGCCGCTCGATCACCAGCTTCAGGCGTTCTCTTTCGACTGGACTGAGGTCGGTCGTAGACAAGATAGATCCCGATCTTCCCAAAGTACATCGCGCGTTTGGAACTCACCTCCCGTCGTCTGCAAGTGTGCCACAAGGTCCCGCGGCTGGTTGCCCAACTCGAGCAAACTCAACGAATATAGAGATACCAAGAACCCAAGCTTGGGACGAAAAGGTTGACGAGCACCTGGCTATCCCCGTAGTCTCCAACGAAGATCCAGTTGTCGCACATCTTATGAGCCCTAGATCGTATCGATCGACAAGGTACAAATCATCTTCTGGGAGACGATGTGCTCCTCCATCACGGTCTTCGGGTTATGCTCAACTACCGACGAACATGCCTAACACAGAGAGGCTGTACAATCTGCGGAGAAAAAACAGATCTGAAGTCTCAGATGCCAATGTGAGTCTCACCTTTCGTTTTAATGGGTCATGAGATAGCCATCCCTTAAGCAAAATTATCCATCTAGTATCATACATCATTGTCGTTGAACGTATGAAGGACGCACACGTCTTGCCTTACTTACCATGAGACAATACTAACCCTGCTACAGGCCACAATTACTTCACAAAACGTAGCTGAGGATTCGACCGCACCTGCCGGGCAATCTGTCGACACACCGATTCAAGATGACCAGACGGTGCCAGGTCTTCCGGATCACGGCCGTCAATCTAAAAGAAACAGTTTGGTGGGTATCGTAGCTGGCCCCTTCAAACGACTACGCAGTCGATCGAGGGCACGCAAAAACCCAGCGCCCATGCTGATACCACCCCAAGTTCTGTTAGATGCAGAAGCTGTTGAGACTGCTAAGCAAATTTAAGTATCGCCTTCCACTCTCCGTCGTGTCGAACAAAGCAATTGATACCCCAATAGTTTTTACGGACCGCAGACGGAGGAAGAGGCTCGTAGAAACGCGATATCTGAGAGTCTCGATGCTCGGCCTGTCGTGGACATGATCAATCCGTGGTCGAGGGGGAATCGAGGTGGATATGCGCCTTTGTAGTGAGTTCTACCGGGCGTTGTATGAGCGTATTGATATTTATGGGGTTTAGGCGAACGGGGGACACTGCTGTTGGTGCACGACTAAAGGCTATGTGCAAATCACCGAAGAAGGTTCGCGTGCGAAATATGAGCGTGTTCGTATTCAGCGTGCTTAGGTGGAGGGCGAAGATCGGTGTTAGCGGAGAAATCAAGGTTGACATCCACGTTCATTACTACTTTCAGTATGCAATATGTGCGCGTGTTGTAATTCAAGGGGCTTAGGTGAAAGTCGGATACTGTCGCTACCGTTCTATTGTGGATTCAGTGTTTCCTATTGTCGCCGCCCAGCCACAGGAGAATCGCGCGAATCTATTATTGCCCACTCATTATCTTATTGTGGATTCATCTGTGTTGCTTACCATATTGTATCCATCATCGCTATTGTGCGTCTAAGCCCACGCCCATAGAGTAATATATGATGCTTAACATCATGGTGATTTCAATCCTCAGACCTTTCACTCCTCCTCATCCTCACTACCAAACTCCAAAAGCATCATCACAAGCCACTACAATGGCTCTGGCTTCTCGACTTTCTCCTGTAACTCACATTGCTTGCAGAGAGTCGCTGCTCAACGCCTTCGAGGACAGACAAGCTCATTCATCAGCTACTCACAAATATAGTAACTCTCCTTCAATGCATCATGCAATCTCCCAAACACACCTCCATGCCAGGTCTTGAAGTCCTTCCACTCCTCCGCCGGCATACACTCCGCCATCATATTGACCCATCCACCCACAATCAGATCCGCATAGTTCGCTTCCTTGCCCTCAAGATACGGCCCACCCTCATTGATCTCGAACAGCTCACCCAACGACTTCGTGTTCGCTTTGAATGCAGCCAGCAGCTTCTCTCGCGCCTCGCCGTGAACATACACGACATCCCAGGACGGCAGGTGCGCACGCTTCGCCATCGAAGCTTTAACCGCTTCTGCAGTCTCGGGGTTGAAGGGCATGTACTCCGACACAAGCTGGACGTGCGAAGTGAACGTCGTGTCAACGTGCGTGTTGAAGTGCGCGTAGTCCGCATGCTTGGCACCAAGATTCAGTGTGATGGGAACGTGGAACACGGAGTCTTTGTTCGGGCTCTCATAGTCGAGGACAGTGCGCTTGGAGCCCTTGGGGAAGAGGCAGCCACCTGAGTCTGGGTACGTGTCTTCTAGGTAATTTGCGATTTCGAAAGAGTCGCCGATGACTTTGTTTTGGCTAGGCACAGCTAGCATGGGGAGCGTATAGAAGTCGCTGCCATCGTCGAATTTGCGGGTCGCGGGGCAATTGAGGCTCTGACGGACTTTGCCGATGTCGAGAAGGTCGACGAAAGTCGTCTTGAAAGGAACGCTTTTGAAGCTGAGGGCAAGACGGCCTTTTGATGGGTTTGGCGCATAGGAGCGGGGTTGTATGGGCGACGAGATGTCGTAGTATACGAGAGTTTCGGATTGCATTGTTTTGGTGAACTCGATATGGCGAGGTTCGTTTGAAGGCGTGGTTTTGAGGTTCAGCAGATGAGGGGTCATGGCGGGCTGTGTAACGTATGTTGTTGGCGTGCGCGAGTCATTAACTACATGTACATTAGTGCTGACATTGGCCAAGATGTGAGCGTTGCTATATTATATGTAATTCTTCAAGAATTGTAGTCTACCATGTCTTCTCTAAACACCATCCCCAAACCACAAGCTAGTAGTTCACATACATCCGCCCCTCATGTCGCCCCAATACAACCCGGCATCCCACCTCCCCAGCCGTGCTAACAAGCACCTTCATACCCTCCACCTCTTCCCAGCACGGCACAATTTGCTCTACCTCCGTGAAATTCAACACCACCACCGCCTTCATCTCACCACAAACTTTCCGATATACAAACACCTCCTCGCCGCCCTCATCCAGCAGCTCAAATGTGCCGTACACAAGTACGTCCTTGTACTCCTTTCGTAGCAATAGCACCTGCTTCCAGAAAGTCAAAGCGCTGTCTAAAGCTGCCTCCTGGTCCTTGGCGTTGAGGTTGGCGTAATCGTCGTGTACGCGCATCCACGGCGTACCGGTTGAGAAGCCAGCGTTGGGTTCGTTTGACCACTGGAATGGTAGCCGCGAATGATCCCGCGCATTAAGCTGCATGCCCTCCTTAACCTTCTGCAACTTGACCATATCGCCAGTCATATCAGCTTGCCGTAGCGCTTCTTTCCAATCGCTCTGCGCAACTGGATCCTTGTACTCCTCCCCAATGTCCCAGTCCTCTGGCGCATTCAACATGCCAATTTCCTGGCCCTGGTACAAGAACAAAGTACCAGTCTGCCCCGCAAGCCAGAGCGCCAGCAACTTGGGGCAAGCCGCGAGCCTGGCCACGCTGCGTCCGTTGTCGTGGTTCTCCGCACAAACGGTTGTCCATGCATCTGTTCCATCAATGAACGTTTGCCACTTCTTGACGATGGCCTTCAATTTCGACAACTTCCAGGGTTCAGACAAGTACCGCTCCACGCGTCCCTTGCCAAGTCGCGTTATGTCAGATTGCAGCACCATGTCAAGTTCCTCTCGCTCAGCGCTGATATACTCCAATACATTCTCCGGGTCCGGGCAGCGCGCAAGTTCACCAACAGACACGCACGGCAAGCCATCAAACGTAGTATACTCTTTTAGTACGTCGCTCATCTCGTGTATGTACTCGTGTATGCGCGGCCCATTACACCACAATCCCTCCGCGCTTGGGACTGAGCTGCGCGAGTCGCCGAGTGGCACGTCTTCGAACGGCAGGACCTTGGAGTACTTGGAAACGGTGTCGATGCGGAATCCGTCGACGCCTTTGTCGAGCCAGAAGCGCATGGCGGAGTTGTATATTGCTTGTCGGCACTCTGCGTTCTCCCAGTTGAGGTCCGGCTGGCAGGTGTCGTAGATATGCAGGTAGTATTCCTGGGTGCACTCGTCCCATGTCCATGCGCTGCCACCACGGTAGGAGCGCCAGTTGCATGGGGGCATGCGTTGACCGTTCTCATCGTATTGGGCGGGACGCCAGAAGTAGAAGTCTCGTTTTGGGCTGGATTTGGAGCTGCGTGACTCTTTGAACCAGGCGTGTTGGTCGCTCGTGTGGTTGACTACCAGGTCGAGAATAATCTTCATGTTGCTGTCGTGACATGCTCGGATGAGCTCTTTCATGTCAGCCATTATGCCATAAGGTGGGAAGATGGACTCGTAGTCGGAGATGTCGTAGCCCATGTCGATTTGTGGAGAGTCAAAGATGGGCGAGAGCCACAGGGCTTCGACGCCTAAGGATCTGAGGTACGGCATTTTCTCCATTATGCCAGGCAGATCGCCCCGGCCGTCGCCGTTGCTGTCTTTGAAGGAGGCCGGGTATATTTGGTAGAAATTGGCTTCCTTCCACCATCTGCGTTTATGAGCGAATTGATCTGGGTGGATTGAAAAGCTGCTTGATAGGCTGCTTGGTAGTGTGCCTGAGAAGCTGCTTGACATGCTGCTCGGCATGCTGCCCGACGTGATGCTCGAATTGCTGCTTGGCATGGTGGCGAATTGCATGCGAGTGATCTATTGGAAAAGAAAGTGTGTTTGAAGAAGGAAACAGGTATATAAAGCCCATGGTTGCCATGAGGTCTGTTATTGCTTCACAAGTGTCTTTCTAGGTGTTGTAGGTCTTGTGCACACTCACCAACGCTGTGTATCCTCAACAATTTATAGTCCAATCTTTTGTTTTTGGCCGTGACAAGATGACGAACTAAAGAGTGAAAATCCCGTTGTTGAGGAAACAGTGGCAGCATGTGAAGCTGAGCAGAGGAAGAACACACTGTCGGAACGCCACTAGACTTCTGGCCATGCTATCTTCGCCTATGGCCTTGAGCATGTTGCGTGATGAGCTTCGTCGACTCCGTGGCTGAGATTCGAGGGGTATATTGCTGTCCAATGCATTACCTGAATCATTCATCGTACCTCTTCTCCTCATGCTCCAAGAAAGGGTATGTACCGATACAGCTCATCGTACTCTTTCCCAATCCAGCCCACGACCTTGCCATCTCTTCCAATTATACCCAGACCTCCCGCTAGCCAGAGCCCAGCCACGAGCGCCGAAGCGCCGTTGATGCTATACCACCTCCTCTTCCTCACAATGCTCTTCTGCGACTCGTGTGGCGAGACCTGACTCGGTGCAAGGCCCATCCACTTCGCGGCTCCCCAGACGAAATGCCACGAGGCAACGCTGACGAGCACGGTGAATCCTGTGAAGGATATGAATGGGTGGAGTGCTACGCCGTGAGAGATGTAGTTGAGATTGATGAGACTCGAGTCACCGTGCGCATAGAGCGGTAGTATTCGAGTGGTCCAGACGTGAAAAGCTGCGAAAGGCACGAGTGCATAGCCCAGTGCGCTTGTTCCACTCAGCGCTGGCCAGGGTATCGTCCTCCGGTCTGACGTGGTCTCTGCGCCATACCGTTGCAATGCCTTTCTCCGCCTGTATAGACGCAGTGCTATGCCCGAAGAGATGTGTGCGACTAGTGGTAAGCCGACAATGAGGGGCTCGGCAATGGTCGACTGGTAGTATGGACGAGTGAGGAGGAGGTAGCGATTCGACTCGAAGACGGAGCGTGTCGCAAGTGGTATCATGGCGGTGTTCGTGAAGTGGAAAGCGGTGTAGAGGGTGAAGGCGTAGGATGAGTAGCGGTGGATGCGTGAGACTACACGAAAGGTGTTAGCATATGAGCGAGTGGCGCAACGGTCCTTGGTGAGCGTGAAGGTAGGAAACGGAGAGGATACGTACGCCACCACACAACGCCATGATCCCCCAGCCTCAGCCCCAGCGTCTGCGACCTCTTCAGATCGTCTGCGCCGGGTCCCCAGCTCTCGCCTTGCTTTTGGTCTGGGAAATAGCTTTTTTCCTTGTATTCGATGGGCGTCTCCTCGACCGGCGAAGGGTCGACCTCCGTGAGTCCCATGACGCCTGCCTCTTCATCCTCTCGTGAGGAAGACATGCTGTTGTGTGTTTGTAGACCCGAAGTGCGGTGGTAAGAAAGATTGGAATGACGTTGATTCGTGGCTCGGTTGAAGTCCGTGCAGGCCGAGGCGGTTTATGGAGCACGAGCCGTAACACCACGACTCTATCCTCCATTGTCCCCCGTCCCTCTCACCGCACCTCATTTCGACGCGTCAAACTTCAATCAAAGGCGTAAAAAGTCTGTCAGAGAGGAAGAGCGCGTGTCAAACCTCCCAATTCGGTATCATCACCACACAACCACACGCGCACATTCAACACCCACCATGCCTCCCCGCAACAACCCCCTCCCCGCCGCCGTGCGCCTCTTCAACTGCACAATCTGCGACAAAGGCTACCCACGCCAACTCGACTATGAGAACCACCTGCGCTCCTACGACCACAACCACCGCCAGCGCCTCGCCGACATGAAGAAGCTGACCGCAAACAACGACCCTGACAGCGCCAAGCCCAAGCAGAGCCTCGACATGCGTAGTATCAACGTAGAAGAGGCTAGCAAGATGGGTGGCGGTAGATTCACCAAGATTGGCGCGGCGGGTGGTGGGCGATTCAAGAAGGTTGGCACAGCGGTGGGCGCCGCGAAGGAGGGCATTGTGGTTGAGAAGAACGAGGAAATTGTTGTGGTGCCGGATGTTAAGGCCGTGATGCAGAAGACTGAGGAAGTCAAAAATGACGAGGATGCGGCTATGGCCGATGAGGATGAGGAAGAGGAAGAAGCTATCACATGGGAAGAGTACGACTTCACAAAGCCGACTGGATGCGATCACACGAGCTGCGGCGGCTGCAAGACTGATGGTATTTGGAGTGGCGAGTGGGTTGCCGTATGAAGAGCTCGAGACAAGACGAAAGCAGTATGAGTGGACAAGGCTTGCGAGACCATCCTCGTGGTCATTGACGATAGACCGCGAGCGTGATACCAAGCTTCCTTGGCATTTGCACCCGTGAGTACATCCAACGTTCCTTCATCTCCTAGCTATCCATTCAGTTCTGTATCCCCTCGTCTTATCATCCACCCTTCCCAGACCGTTTCCGAATCATCTTCGCCGCGCCCAACGTAACTTCCTTGTCTCCTTCCACACGCTTCCGAACTATCAAACGTCAGTACCAAACCCCCTTATTCACACAAACTTAGAACCTACATTCAACCCGATCGTTTTTATCCTGCTCAACGTAATCCCCCAACAACATCTCCAGCACATTCCCCCGGGTCCACCGACCTCCTTGCAACTCCTCGTCGTCTCGCGCCCCCAGCTGCCCGACAGCTTCGTTCAGTCCCGAGAAGCTTCCGAGCAGCCATTGTCGATCGTCAGCGTCGAGAATGGGACGAAAGTAATCGAGGTCGAGACGGGCTTGCTCGCAGACTTTGCGGGAGAGGCTTTGTGCCCAGAGGCTGGCGACGATGTGGTCGAGGTGGATGGCGGTGAGGTCGTTGATGATGTCTCGGCGTTGGCGCTCGTCTTTAGGAGGAGGAGGAGGTGTTTGAGGAGGTGGCGGTGGGGGTATTGAGAAGATGTGCTGGGGCGCTGGGGAGTGGGCGTGTTCATGTTGGCTGTGGATTGAGTGGCTGACATGCTTGAGGTTACGATTGAGGGTCAGTTGTGAGTGTTGGGGCAGGTGAGGAAATGGGGGAGAGAACGTAAGGCGTGACGAAGAAAATAGGGCTTGATCACTGCTTTTCATTATGCACCGACTCCGTGTAAAGTATGACGGCATGTAGGTTTTCATATTTCTTCTATTTGACATTCAACCATTCCCGCTGTCGCGCCGATCTGTCTAAATCTTTTCGGCTCTCGTACAGCCCACATCTGCTCAGCGCTTTGCGTTTAATGCGACAATCTAATGCGGCTTTAAAAATCGGTGATAGTAATAACTAGCGAGTCACTCTTCCACGATGCACTTTTGTCCTCCCCCTTCGTTATCCACCCTCAACTCTCGACCCAGAATCCCAGCTCCTTCCAGCTCACGCCGTCCTCCAACACATCCGGCAGCGGCACAAAGCACAACGCGTATCCACCGCCATCCATCTCGACAATATGCGTACATGGCATGCGCTCACGGATGCACCAGTCGTCTGCGCTGTGGCTGAATTTACCGCCTGCCTCGTACGTCTGAGGCGTCGTATTAGACAGCCTCAGGAAATCGCGGAGTTGGTGGCAGACGCAGAACTGCCGTTCGATGAAGGTGTCGCAATAGGTACTGAGCCCACGGTAGCACTCACGCCTGGTGGCGTTCTGGGAGCGCCAATTGTCGAAGCGGCGGCCCAGTTCTGTGTGCACTTTGACGGGGAGCTGCTCGATGCTGATGTAGTGGAGCGGGTTGCTGGGGATGGGCACATAGAGCATGATGGGGAGGTTGCGGGGCGGCAACTCGTCCATGTCGACCACAGTCATCTCTGATTTCTTAGCGCTCGGTTTGCGTTCCCTTGCACTCTTGCTTCCGTAGTCTTCGTCATTCTCGTCGTCGTCCGGGTAGTGGATGTCCAGCGCCCGCTTCTCAATGGCGGCGGGCACGTGGCGCATGATGTCTTGGTCGGCAGTCATTTTCTTCCTGCGTGGCTGTGATGTCAACAGCGAGGGTCCGCGCTTCTTGGTTTGGAGCTTCATGGAGTCCGTGGCTGGTGTGCGAGGAGTCCTGTTAGAGATCAGTGATTCAGCTATGCCTATTAGCTGTGTTGGTCAAGTAGCAGGGCAGTTTCTCGCCTTGCCGTTCGGCTCACGACGTGTCTCGTCGACCCGCGATACCGACGCAACCGCCTGGACTGGCGTGACATGCTCAGCCACTGCTCATGTCAGTATTCACCTCGAGGATCGATCAATTCCGCCGCATCTGTGGGCCTTGCTTTCGCCTCATCTTTTTGGCGCCAAACCGCAAGAACAATTGCCACAAGCTCTTCCTTGGACCTGTGTTCGATGAACAGCTTGCGAGTAGGCTCAGGCGCAGCATCTAGCACGGCGAAGGTGCCGTCGCTGGCTGGATCGTGCGAACTCATGGTGGCGTTGGTGAGTTGCAGTGAGGTTGTGATGTGGAAGGGAAGGAGCGATGTGGAATGTTTTGATTTGGCGCGTACTCTCCGTTTGCTGTCAACACAGGAAAGGTCGCCTCAGAAAGCAGAAAGAGCTAATAGCTGTACTTCTCCGGACGCGATTCAAAGTCAATGGCAAACTGAGTGCGCCTTTTGAAAAGAGGTCGGTGACTGGTTTGTTTTACGTGTATGAAAGACTGCTTTAAAATGTACATTTTGTAGTTTTTGTTACCATCTTCGCGTTCCCCCTATCAATTGGGTCTTTTCGACTCCATTCTGCCAGCATCGCTCAGACTGTAAAAGTCTTTCATCGACTCACTCTGCCGGCTCTCGATCTACCACCACGCAAGCCTTTTTCCTTTACGACAAACTGCCTGCCCCTAAGCTTCGCTCTATTGACCACACTCGATCACTCCCGAACCCAATACTCAACTTCTGTCCACTCTCTACCGACCCTCTTCTCCTCTGGCAGTGGTACCATACACAAGCTTGGAACTCCCTCGCGGATGACGACGTATGCGCATGGTTCTCCGGCCTTGGTGCATCTGACATCCGCGCAGGTCCTACCAGTCTGCCTGAAGATTGTGCCGTTGGTGAACTCGCTCGAGCTGCGGTTCATAGCGTCGCGGACACACAGGATCTTTTTGGCGTCGGGTTTTGGGCCTTTTTCGGATACGCGCGTAGCGCATGCGTCGGTTCTCGGTCGCAGAGCACATATCTTGGAAGCGTTTCTGGAGGCTGTCTCGAGCGAATAGAGGGAGCTCGTTGATGCTCTTGAGACCGTTGCCGCCATCCGCGACGGGAACGGACAGCATGACTGGGAAGGGCTTAGGCTGTGCGATATGAAAAACCATCTGCCTCTCCGTCTTTTGTGCTCCGGGCGCGGGCTTGATGTTTACAGGCGGCTCTGCGGAAAGGCTTGCGGTTCTTTCACTGTTTGCGGAGGTGATAGAGATGCTGTAAACTTCCCATGTCCGCCTGTCATGTTCTTCATCGCTATCGTACTCGCCAATACGCGCCAGTAGATTGTCCTTTTCAATTTTGATCAGGGCGTCCGTTTTCGGGTCTGGGTTCCTCGGCTCCGTCGGTGGTGGTTGAAGGTGCCCGGAAGGAACGACGGCGTCGAGTCGAAGATGCTCTTTGGTTGGCTTTACGGCAGTCGAGGGGTTCTTGAGCCTCGCCAAGAGATCACGTTCTTCGACAAGGCTTTGGCCGCGTTGCTGGTCGCGGGACGCTTGCTCTCCTTGCGCATTCTTGTCTGAGACCGTATATTCTGTCGTAGGTAAGTGAGCCGCCAGCTACGAGGGAAATGTTTTTGGTAATCACCTGGCAAGCCGTCGCCCTGCTGACTCATGTCCAGCTCGATGAGGGCGGCTTTGAGCAGTTGGACCAGAGCTTCCTGCGGCAGTAACTTGACGAGTTGATCGCGGCTCTCCTCGGGCACTTGGCGCAGGTCTTGTAGTAGTTTCTGCGTGTCTGTCTTTGTGTCCATCTTGTCGGACCCTGATGAAGTTGTCAACGTGAACTAGAGAAGTGCAGCGGAAGTAGACAGATTGTGTGTACGGCGAGCGTTTGCAGGTGGGCGGACCAGCGCGGCACCAGGCACGTCGCCGCCCTTCACTTTGTTGGACGCTATCTCCGATTTCGGAATGCATTTGCTGACAGGAACACAAGATGTAGAAGACGAGGTTGTACTTTCGTTCCCGAAGAACCGTAATATCGGTGAGACTTTGCTTTCTCGAGTATCCAGGTATCTTGCTTTACAGCTGAGCATTTGTGGCATGAGAATAACGAAAGGCTTCAGATCACCTTCCAATTCACGCAAAATTTTCACATAACAAAATCTGGACTTCTACAACGGCGACTCCTAGTACACGTTGTTTTTCGTGATCTCCGGACGTGCTTCGACTGTCGGCGGAGCACTGGTTTACAAAGAGGGTGTATAAACATTCGCTAACGTCTATCTAGGCCGTAGTGGTTGGAGCATTCATTGTGGTTATTGGCTTAAGAGCATTGATCTTAGAAGACTTCTCTTAAGTAGTGTGTACGTCTCCGTAAAAGATATCCTCTGTTACTTAGGTGGGCATCATCCTCAATATCGACCCAAGAAAGACCTCTTGTGACACTTGTTTAACGCTTATTCGGCAAGCATCTATCAATGACATCGTGATTTTTACCGGAAGGGGCTTGGATAAAGACATACAGATTCATATTTTTGTCTTTGGACTATGTTGGCGATACTCAAGTATCATTGCGCCCCAGGTTCAGTCTGGAAGCGATTGTTTGTCATGAGTAGTACGATGGAAAAGTGAGGCAAAGACAGGTAGTGTGCCTCGCACTGCAGTAGTCGAAACTGCAGACAGCTATTGCTTTTCTACCAATAGATATCGACGTCGACAAGAAGGACAGCGTCCCTGGTCTCTACAGGTTCGCTTCGAGTTGTGTTACTATGGGCGATGTGCTAGAGGCTAGAGCACACATTGGTTATGCCCAAACGAATTGCAATATTCGTTGGGGTAGTAGACCAGTATCCTCGTGCATGTTTACGGAAAGTCACATCATTGTTGCTCTTCTGACAAGCTCAATGAACACAATGTACCCAATCATTGTCGCCTACTTCAAGCAGGTGATGTCTGTAGCCGCCTGTATACCGCAAACTCAACAACCATCACATGTACGATCACGTCTTAGCGGTACATTACCTGCATATAAGAAGAGGTTCCTCCATCTATACGAAGACCGGAATTTTGTCTCGGCCTTTCCCAAACTTGTGCCGTCAACTGCACAGCCCACACCGAGTACACCACCCACGAAGTCTTTTTGCCTCGATACATCATGCATCTCAGCAACTCCTTAGCCGATTTCACCTTCATTTGCACTTCCCCTACCTTGATCATGGCTAATGATCCTGGCAGCCTGGGACGTATTTGCGGACCAAAGGAACCAAAATGCACCTTCCTCGGGGACAGCTACTGTGGAGACGACGGAAGAGTGTTTACATGCAAGGCAATATCTCATAATAGATGCTGGATTGAGGACTACATGTGCAAAGATCGCAGCGGCTGTGAGTGGTGCAAAGATGCGGTACATGTCTTGAAAGCTGATCGATTATGATATGTGTTGCTCAGAGAATTGGCGAAAGGAGCGTCGCCCAGTGCAGAGACACGTTCGTGTGTCCGTGATTGGGAGGAGCGGTGTGCTTATCGAGTGGTCGAAAAGGGCTGCGAGCGGCTTCTCGAGGTACTGAGACTGGCTCATGTTGCTTGCTATGTTGGCTGTTTGTCTATGTTTTATTACACGCCATCTTCGGATCGAGATGTCAAGTTTTGATGCGATCCTACTTTGCTCTCGTTACATTGTCTTTCCGGAGGCGTCTGCGGTCTATGCTGTTCTTACACAATATCACAGGTTCTGTTTGACGCCGTCTCTTACCTCACTGTTGAGATCCTCGGCGTTTGAGCGGTGAAGACAGCATCGAAGTGAGAGAGATTTCGCCAGTGTCAGCGTTTGGCAGAGAATACTGGATACCATATAACCCTCTCTCCTACCTTCCCCAGCCACCTTTTCTACTCCATACACTCTTCGGAATAGACTCACATACCCCAATTCGATTCCTTTTACAGCGACCAAGGCTCACCAATCATCAAAAAGACCACAATGAAGTTCACAAATTTCCGCTCCATCGCCCTTATGGCTCTCCTTGTGGTCATCGCTCCGGCGGCAGCCAAGGGACCTGACGCCCCCGTCTGCAAGGACAACATGCCTAGCTGCGACAACGTGGGCGAGAAGAAGTGTTCGATGAGGGGCACACGTAGCTGTGTGGTAAGCACCTCATACATGAATGTTCATGTTGAGAAGCTGACTTGTTCGCAGATCGAGTGTACGAGGCAGTCAAATCTGCAGTGCTGGACCTATGGCCAAATCTGCAGCGACGATATTGGTGGCTGTGAGTCCCGTATATCTGAAGAGTTGCGTGACGAATCAACTGACTTCTCAGGCATCACCGATTCCGGCTTCGGCAATGCTCACTGCAAGTAATCGCTTGTCGTGGGAAAAGCTTCAACGAAAACGATACGGAATACATTCGGCTGAATGAGATGGCACATACTCGTCGGATGGTGGGATTGCTAGACCGATTGACATGCTCAACTCTATAGCCAATGTGATGATGAGTGAAAGCATAACTTGAGCTCTGCGTGATACATGCATGTTAGCACTACGGGCGAACTGGCCAAATTACCACAGTTGAAGTGCGCCCAAGATTATGTAATGATTTGTCTGAGGGAAGTGTTACGAGCATTGCAGTACTCGTATCTCTTCCATTTGCCATAGTTGATAAGCATGTGAGGTCGGAGATGTGTTGAGACGAAGAGCAACGACGCTCCAGAATAACCTTGAATCGACGCCAAGCCTTACATAAGCCACTTGCATCACCAAATCGACCTCCACAACATTCAGCATCTGCTCTGCATCCTTTCGCCTCATGTCAGATGGATTGACGTTGCATCCTTGCTTCATCGTTTGCTTTTATCCGACACAACATGCGACCGGTTCTGACGGCGACGTCCCGGCCAATGAAGAGTCACGCCTCGCTGCTTTTCTGTAGCATGAACGTTTTCATTAGACGCTCTCAGGAACTAAGGCGCTGAAACATCCGCCAGCCACTGTCAAGGCAAACAATGACAACGATCATACCTGATACATTGCTGGCAAGGGCTCCGGCCAATTCGGCTTGTCGACGCGAATCGATACTTCTCATGTTCAAGCGATGCCTGCTGGAAGCAGGGTCACGGTAGCGTTGCGATGGCATGCGGCTCTCCGCCAGTGTTCATGGACGGCGTTGAAGATCTTCTGCAAAAGGGGCCATTGTGCGCGGCGTCTCCCATCGCCTCGCCCAAAAATAAATCGCTGGGAGCAAGCCAGGAGAAACAAGCTCCGGCGTTTGCGCGGCGCGAGTGAAGACCAATCAGAGATCGAAGCCAGGGTCCAGCAGCAAGGGACGGCCGTGCGTTCTTTTGTTCCAACGGCTGCTAGACGGCGCGGGTCTTTGAGCGCTGATCTCGAGCTTTCCATCACGAGCGCCTTGTGCTGCATTTTTGGTCTTTTCATTGTCTTTGTCGTTAGCAGGTGTTTGCTTTTGCGAAAGTCGTTTGTCACCATCTTTGCATTTGCAAAGGCGGCACAGCAGAAATGCACTGAGCACTCTGTTATCCAGTCGACAGTCGTTACACAGATATTCCATCAAGTCGCGGGCACCGAACTCCCTTGGAGCGCCTGTCCACGCACACGATCGCTACACCTCATAGATACACATATCTCAGCATGTTTCCAAGTTCATCAGCATTGCTCTCGCGGGACGAGAGCTTAGAGGAGAAGTTGAAGTCGCTTATGAGCAATAATCCATTAGGAGCACAGGTTTGCAACGTTGCACCCACGCGCACGATCGTTGGCTAACAGTAGCAGGTGGAACAAGATGCAGTTCTAATCGCTATTGGGACAGCGCTTGGGATGACCGCCGCCATTTTCCTCGTATTTCTCCTCCTTCGCCCGTTCAATACAGTCGTGTACGCGCCTCGACTACGACATGCCGACGATAAGCACCGACCTCCGCCCATGGGGAAGAACTTGTTTGCGTGGTATAAGCCCGTATTCAAGACCAATGAAGACACTTTTGTACATATGATTGGCATGGACGCCACGATCTTCCTGCGGTTCGCCCGTATGTGTAGGAACATGTTCGTGGTGCTATCGATTGCTGGGTAAGAAGACTATATACAAGGTTTCTGTGAGACATACATTGACTTGTATTTAGCTGTGCTATCATAATTCCAACCAACGTTATCAAATCGGTCGAGATGCAGAACAGAAACACGAGCTGGAAAGCGGCTTCAGCCATTGTGCTTATGACCCCTAGACAACTTTATGGTCAAGTTCTATGGGCGTTCGTAGCAGTCGCCTACGTCTTCAACATCATCGTATGCGCATTCTTATGGTGGACGTATCGTGCAGTCCACCGTCTCAGGCGAACGTATCTGGAAAGCCCCGAATACCAAAACAGCTTGCATGCTCGGACTCTCATGATCAACGACATCAAGAAGGGCCATCGTAGCGATCAAGGTCTTGTCGAAATCACAGACAGCTTACGAACAACGCCTGAAGTCCCACGTGCTTCGGTTGGTAGAAATGTGAAAGACATTCCTGATTTGATTGAAGAGCATGAGAAAGAGGTTATACGACTGGAGGCTGTGCTTGCCAAATACCTCAAAAACCCAAGCCAGCTGCCGGCCGAGCGCCCACTTTGCTTGCCCAGTAAAAAAGATCCCGAATATCTGGATAAGACCCAGAAAGTGGACGCTATCGATTACCTGACGGCTCGCATCCAGCGACTGGAGGCGCACATAAAAGAAGTGCGCGAGACGGTAGACAAGAGAGACGCCATGCCATTTGGGTTCGCTAGTTACGAGACTATCGAATCTGCGCACAGTGTCGCATTTGCTGCCCGGAACAAGCATCCAAAAGGCACAAATGTACGCCTCGCGCCCAAGCCGAAGGATGTCATCTGGAAGAACCTGCTCCTAGACTCGAAAACTAGGCGCTGGAGACGTTTCATCAACCGTCTTTGGATCACTCTGCTCACCGCGTTGTACTTCATCCCCAACGCTCTCATCGCGATATTTTTGTCTAAATTGTCCAACCTGGCTCTTGTCTGGCCGACTTTTGCCACGGAATATAACGGAAACCCGAAGATCTGGGCGATTGTACAGGGTCTGCTCGCCCCTGCGCTCACATCGCTGTTTTACTATGCTCTTCCTATCATCTTCAGGCGTCTCTCCGTCAACTCTGGTGATTTGACCAAAACCTCTCGAGAGCGACACGTCACGGCGCAATTGTACACCTTCTTCGTCTTCAACAATCTCATTGTGTTCTCGCTGTTCTCGGCTGCGTTTGGTATGATCTCCAACATCATAAAACTTGCTCGCGACGAGCACTTGCCGTTCATGACCATCATCAAGGACATCGCATTCTTTGATAAGACCATGATAACCTTGTGCGATGTGTCACCCTTCTGGGTGACCTGGCTCGTCCAACGCAACTTGGGAGCTGCTATCGACTTGTCGCAGGTTGTCAATCTGGCTTGGGGCTCCTTCTCTCGCAAATTCCTCAATCCGACACCACGGCAACTGATCAATCGCACCGCACCTCCGCCATTCGACTACGCGAGTTACTACAACTACTTTCTGTTCTACTCCACGGTAGCTCTTTGTTTCGCCCCACTTCAACCCATTACACTAGTTGTCGTTGCTGTGTACTTCTCGTTTGACTCCTGGATGAAGAAGTACCTGTTGATGTACGTTTTCTGCACAAAGAACGAATCTGGCGGTGCTTTTTGGCGAGTACTTTTCAACCGCATGCTGGTAGGTATCATGGTGTCCAACTGCATCATCGCACTTCTCTGCGCTGCTCGCGGTTTTGAGTTTAAATACATGCTGCTTGGCGCCATGATACCACTCCCGCTTGGCTTGCTGGCTTTCAAGTTCTATTGCAAGAACGCGTTTGACGACTCTATGAAGTACTACACCAAGGGAGAGTCCGTTAAGGGCGCGGAAGCACCAACGCCGATCGACAAGGAGTCGCGAAGGCGGGACCGAGTTGCTGTGCGCTTCGGGTATGTTGCAAGCCAGTCTGATAAACCTACTAGACACTTCGCTAATCAGTCGATAGCCACCCAGCGCTCTACCAAAGGTTGACCGTACCAATGGTCCATGAAAAGAGCAAGCATCTCCTTGCCGAAGTTTACCGCGGTCGCCTCGATGGCGATCTTGGAGACACAGCTGCGTTCAGCGACGTCTACACCATGAAGCGTATGAGCAAGGAGCATCCTGGAAAGGCAGCTGCATCAACCACTCCATTCGAATTCGTCTCTGAGAACAATATGGACTATGAGAACTTCAAGAATCGGCCGGAGTTCAGCGACGAACATGGGGGCGAGGGCATCAGCCGGCCAGACACCCCATCGACCATTCTTGGCGGTGACCAAAGAGGACGCAGCACATCGCGAGACTCTGTGCGTGCGGCGCCCGACGAACCGGGTATGACATATCCAACCGGCTACCACCACACGCCCAGCAATCTGCGCGAGTACAGCCCAAGCCCTGGACCGTTACAACGGATTGAGAGCAACTCCAGTCCGTACGAAATACCCGCGCAGACAAACTTGCTCTCCAGTGCGGCGCCGATGGGACAGCAACCCATTTCTGGACAGTACACGCCATATAGTCCGAACAAAGACGGACAGCAGGACTATTTCCAGAGGTAGAAAGAGACATGCGCGTAGATCATGAGATTGTTTCCTACGTTGTGTCGCAAGCTTAAGCGCATCATTTGCATTTAGAACGGCGTTTACAAGCTTCATGCCCTTGAGCGGAAGACTCGATTGGTAACTTTGGATACGAAGACAAGAAAGGGGCTTCGCAATTAATACAAGAAGAACACCTACAGTGCTGATTTTCCCTTACGCGCTTCGATGACAAGTTGGGCGAAACTTATTGTAGTTACGAGCTAAGTTAGAGTTTATGTAATTCGATGTTGATCACAGCGAGGACGAAGATGTCGTGCGAAGCTGTAGCCCTCTCATTCTCAAGCGAATCTCGCACTCTTTGGTAACTCCCCTATATATTATCTTGAACCAGCTCATGCGCCAAAGGTTGTCCCCATACAAATCTTGCCGTTGCCTCGTTACCATCGAATCGGTACGTGCTCTGGTACGTGTATCCTGAGATCAAAGACTCGAGTCTGGAAAGCCGTCAGAGGCATCGGCCACCATTTCCTTCTATCTATATCAACACACAGCAATCGACCCAATCCAATGTCGAGAATGTTGTTCACGGTCACGAGTCATGTAGGCGTTGTAAAACGTGAGCTACTGATACGGGCCGTCCACGTGCCATATTGGGTCTTCTTAGCCAATCAGAAACTAATATTACTCTCCGAGCTCATCTTTAGCACGCTGATCCCATCCTGAAGTAGTCCTCTAAAATTGCTATATCCTTCCGTCAACACCAAATAGGACTGGTAAACAGCCAACTCGGCGATTATCGAGATTTTGTAACGCAAAATAGGGCGAGCGGATTGTCAATTCGGCGATTTGATCCATCTTGTAGCAAGTCTGCGAACCTTCAGCACCTTCCCTTCTGCTACATACACTTGCTCCAGCTCCACATTTGGCCGGACACTGCCTGACTTCGCGATGAAATCCCTCGCTCCCCTTGTCACAGCTGTACTTGTCGCGCAAGTCGCACGCGCGCAAGATGGAACCTGCTACTTCGCAAATGGCACGGCACTACCAAAGATTGGAGAGTACAATCAGTATGAGCCATGCACATCCGGAGCAAGAACATCATGTTGCGGCACCAATCGCGCCCTGCCTGCGGGTGCTATTAGGACTGGTCCCACAAGAGACGAGTGCCTTCCCAACGGACTATGTCGCAACCGGCACATCACTCCTGACGATGGAACGGAAAGGACAACGTATGTAGCGTGCAAATATCACTACTCAGGTGGCCTATGCTGACGTTGATCAGATATTGGGTAGACTTCTGCACCGACAAAGACGTCAATAGCAAGAACTGTCTTAACATATGCCGCCCAAGGTACCCTTTTGGGAACGTGCGTGTGACACCATGCGACGGCAATGCAGACAGCGAGCTCTGGTGTTGTGGCGATAAAACGGACTGTTGTTCGACGAACTCGGTTGTAATGCTGGCACAGGTACTCGGCGGCACGTTGTCGTCGAACGGTGCGAGCTCGTCTGTTGTCGCAACGTCTTCAAGCTTGTCTACTGGTACTCCAACATCAGCGTCGGCATCATCATCCGCAGCAGCAACGTCGTCACCATCGTCTACCACATCGACATCGTCATCATCAGCCAATGAATCAAGCGCCCCAACTACTTCCTCATCCGGACTTTCCAAAGGGGCAATTGCTGGCATTGCAATCGGCGCCATCGCCGGCGTGGCAATACTTGCGGCGGCTGCGATTTTCTTGATGCGAAGAGCAAAGAAATCTTCTAAGACACTGGTAGAAGCGCCAGATAACCCTCCACGGTATCACGCGCGTCCGCACGCCATGGAAAAAGAATATGGGCAACGCCCTGTCGAGCTTCCGCACTCACCGGCTGAGCTGGGTTCGTCAACGGTGGCCGAGATGCCATCGGACAGCATAACGGAAAAGTTGAGATGACACAGACGTGGTCTTCGAAATTCAGGCGGCGTGTAGCATCCTCGCATTCTGGGCGTATGGGAAAGGGTTTTTGATAGCTAGCCAATTACCAAAAAAATCGATTCCAGCACGTGGATAGCCTGTTTGGCTGGGTTACGGACTAGTCGGAGATGAGATGTAGGTGCGATTGGATTCGAAGCAGAATATGCTGAGCCACAGGTGTTGAGCTACAGTCTTTCAATTACTGTTTATCTACATCTAAGCGGCCTCGACCTTCCTGTCGACTTCGCATTGGTCTCTTCATTTATGTCCACCGAAACCTATCTGTACCCCGCATAGCCCGCTCTATCGATAACGCTTGAACAGGGTAGCAAGCTGTGATGAAAGTGGGCCCCGCGGACCAGGCTCGTGACCGTCCCCTTCATCCATCTCCTCTTCGCTGTCTTCGTCACTCTCGTCCTCGCTGGTTCCATCCCACTCGCTGTCGGTGTCTGCATAAGACTCATCTCCGCTGTCTTCAACAAACTCATCATCGCTGTCTTCGCTGTTCTCGTCTTCACTTTCTTCACCCGACTCGTCCTCACTGTCTTCATCTTGCTCGTCACCCATGTCCGTAATTGCTTCCACGCCAGTCAACCGGTGTCTTGTAATCCACTCTGCGTGCTCACGAGCAGCGATGAAACTCTCTTCTCCAGCCCCCGCTCTGGCGTCCCTGAAATGCCCGCGCGCCTCGAACGCAAAACACTGCACTTCGATTATCTGACGGCCATGTCTTTCTTTCCGTAGCATGTTTTCGCGAACGTGTTGCGACGGGCAAGTGTCGTAGCGAAAATCCAACACAACACCTTTAGCCATCCAGTCTTTTCGTGCCCTGGGTATCGTGCAGCCTATCAGATGCCTGTCCACGCCCCAGAATCTTCCACCTGCATGTTCTTCACGGGCCCAAATTTCGATCTTGCTCAGGTTAGAGACATGCTCCGAGTCCTTCGAGAATTCCAGATAACTCAGCGCGTCCCAGAGACTGACATTACTAACGACAAGATGTGTGAGATTTTCCGGGAACGCAAAAGGAAATTCGATTGATTCCACGACTGACGCAAGAGCTCGTCCGGGCACCGTTATCTTCGTGAGGCGCTCGTAGTCGCACAACGCCCAGCTTTCTCTGTGGGGCAAACAATACTGTTTCTTCCCATTCCAGAGCTGCGTCCAATCGGCAGGAAACTCGATCGTGGTGAGACGTTGAGCTAGATTAGGATAGTCTTGGATTTTGAGGCCTGCGATGGGGTTCGGCTTGCTCGGCTTGCACCATCCGTGGTGTGTGCAGAATATGTACTCGTCGCCCCAGAAAATATGGTGCAGCGGAACGATGTCTTGGATTCGATTGGCGCCGAGGAGTAGGGTGTGCATGTTTGGAAGGATGTGCAGCAGTCTGCGGAGGCCTTCCAATGCTGCTATGGCCAAGATGCCGGTGTTGCGGGTACATGCGCATCCATGTTGTTTGTGGGAGCGGATCTCGAGAGTGGTTACTCTTCTGCCTTGCGACAAACTGCTTTCATTCCTACAATATGCATCGGCGAGATGGTGAAGGAGGTTGATGTTGACACACGGCGAGGCGAGCAGAACATCTTGTGCGAAAGGGAGGAAGCGTCTGCACGTAAGCGAGAAGCTCTTGAGGGTCCTTTGCTTCTCTTCCGGAATTGTGTTGATCTCTGATAGGATCGAGAGCGTCAGTTCGTTTGGGAGGTCAAGAAGAGACGCCATTGTTGCGTCGAATTAACTGTAGGTTGGCTGCGTCTGTCGTGCTGCTGATCATGGGAAGGCTGCGAATGTGAATAAGTGATGCTGAGCGAGTTTATATATCGGCCCACCAAACGTGGTAGCCGTAGCATCTGTACCATGGTTCGCCAAACGCTAATACTTTTCTACACCTTTCTTCTCACCAAACCACGGAAGAAGTCAAAACTATTACTATCGCTTTGCAACGTAATGATCTTGCCTGTGGTTCGGTCCTCCCATCCTAGCTCTTCTGCCAATAGTAGGCCCCAGTCCCGCGTGATGCCCTTGATCCGTGCCTTGACATTACCTTCAGTCTCCAATGTGACGATCTGATCCGTGTGCAACCAGTTGTCGTAGTAGTCGCCTTCCATGTCTCTGGTAAAGCCAGCCTGACAGAACGTGATATACAACGATTCGAATTGCGCGAGTATGGAGGCGAGAAGTTTCTCGGGTGTGAAAGCTTTGAGGGGCGGAGACTGCATGCTCGCGAGCAGATTTAGCGATGTCGTAGGTAGCGCGTTCGACAGGTTGAGACCGATGCCGCAAACAAGATCGTAGCTGCTGCCGCTGTAGCTGCTGTTTACTAGTATGCCGCCTATCTTCACGACTGGATTGTTTGATGATCCAGGAAGTTGCGCGTAGATATCGTTGGGCCACTTCAGCTTGACGGGTATCTTCTCGTATCCCGGCGCGTAGCCCTTGATTCCTTGGACAATCGCTAGCGCAGCAAGGTACTGGATGAAGACCACCGGCGCCGACTGAGACGCCGCGTGTGGGTGGTGCATGACGGTAGAGAACATCAAGGCGCCGGGCGGCGCGATCCACACATTGCCACCTCGACCACGGCCAGCAATCTGCGTCGCTGCTGTCATTGTGAAGCCGTTCGGTAGGTTTCGTAGCAATGACGGATTTTTCTCAAGCAAGCTGTTCGTCGAAGTCACCACCTCGCCAAACATTAGGTATTTACCGAACGCAGCGCCCACATTTTGTAGCTTGTTGTGGTAATGGTTGAGGTTGGCATAAAATGCTTCGTGATGGAACGGGATCTCTCTAGTTGAGGGAAGCCCCTGGTCGTGAGGCACGATGACTTTGGCGATCTTGTCGTAGTCGAGTATCTGATCCGACACAGAAGCTGCAGTGTATCTGACACACTCTGCGATCTCTTCCTCTGCCGTCTTCGGTTTCTTCATGCTTTCTTCTGGAAGGCCGTTCTGATTGTCACCACCAGTCACTGAGACCAGAGTCGGCAGCTTTTCGGACACGGCGCTCACAGCTCGCTTCAGCTCTTTCACGCTCCAAGTACTGCCGGGCTTTTCGATTCGGAAAACGTCGTTTTCGCCTTTGATGTACTCATCCCCACCGGTCACAGTAAGGATTTCCTTCCAGCTAGCGACGAGATCGATGACGGCTGCGGTTGTGTGAGATGTGAGGTGTAGGCGAGACAGAGATGGTATCACCTGTTCCTCCTCGTTGACTTGCAGACTTAGTTTCTGCAGTACGAGGCCCATGAAGACTCTTCGCGTCTTGTCCGTCGCCGTGATGTTGTCGATGACCGACGAGTATGACGGTAAGCTGGGAATCTTGGAGAGGTTTTGTGGTGCGAATCTGATACCTGTGAGTGTTGCACGTCTTTGTTTTATGGAGGATTGCTCACTCAGGATGCGGTCCGGTGAGCACCGCATGCCCTTCCCCAATCTTCCGGTACACCACAGCCGCTTTTGCATCACCGGACTTGACATGCAGGTCCTCAGTGTAGCTGGCCAGGATCTGTACTCCCCTCCCCTCGAGCTGGTCTGCGTCGACGAAGACGCCACCACCGTTGTAGTAGCTCTTGAAGTTGTCCGATATGCTGTCGTCTGCATTGGCAAAAGCCCTTTTGTTTATTTTGATACCTGCAGCTCTCGCACCAGCTTCACTAGCATATTGGAAGCCGGCAAAGGCAAGACCTCTGCAGACCCCCGGAAAGAAGCTCAGTTCGCGATCGCCGACAACACCCATCTTGGGATCATCAACTTCGAACTCGCACTTCGAGCTGCCATAGTAGCCTCCGGCGCAGAAACCCAGGTACGATCCACCGCTGTTCACGTAGCGGCTGATTCGGCGGTTGCCCTCTCCATTGAGCGTGCGGCAGTAGCCCAGGTCAGCTCCACCAGGAAACACGAGAAGTGCGCATGTGCTGAACCATGGCTCTTTGATGATGATATCTCCTGTGACCGGTATCACGGCATAAGTTGGCGAGAGCAGCCGTCGCAAGGTGTAGAGGCAGTGGCGGACCGACTCGGTGGTGGTGCCGTGGCCTGGACCTGTATTAGCATCAAATGCGTCTTAAGATGTGATCAGTAGTTGTACCTGAGTATACGAGGACGTTCATCTTCTTGGAAGCCATGGTGTGAAAGTGGTGACGTTCGCTTTCGGAGCCGAGTCTTCCCGCACCTTCTCCGCAGAACACAAAGCGCAGCTCGACTGTCAAACAACCCTCTACGATAGAATCCCAACTCTTTCAAGATGTCCAAGGACGAAAAATCGAACACAGCTGCCGTGCAGCTCCCGGACGATGATGAACTTGATGACTGGTGCGTGGAAGAGTTGTGTCGTGAGAAGTTTGCGTTGACTTGAGTGCAGGGACAAGCGGATCTTCAGCACCGGCTGCGCAGGTACGACTTGCCAAATACCGCGACTTATCAACCAGTCAATTGACCTCCAGAATAGATGAAAATGCGAAGTTGACGGACTGCTACTACGAGAAGAAGGACTGGCGCGCGTGCAAGCAAGAGGTGAGTCGACGGCGGGCTTCCGATGGGTTGTTTTCGAGCTGTTTTGAGCCGAGATCTTGCCGAGCCATCACAACCACGACGCGAAGACATGGCTTCAGCACTGACAAATATAGATGGAGGTATTTCGACAGTGCTGGCAGCGTCATGGAAATTATAAGAGGACGGACTCGAAGGATGTCTGAGGCATGACCATTCAAGCCGTCAATGTATGATAGCTGCACGAACAACGACCAAGTAAGCATGCGAAGATTGTTGAACGGGAACAACACTGACAAGTGAGGTTTTAAAGCTTGTGCTAACAGTGTGAGTGTGGCGGGTACTGTGACTGGAGCTGTATGTGCCCCAGTATCTTGAGCGGCGAGTATGTCTCATTTAGTTGGCTCTTACCTACAACCTTACGCGATTCACACCTGACTTCAATACACATATCCTGCACGCTTTCCCAACGTCTTCTCCTCCTCCCATGTCTTTACCATTTCCTCATCCACTTTTTCGAACGCCCCAAACATAGACCCTCTAACGCCATGTCAACGTGTAGCGACACTTGCGGCTGTATTCCAAAATTGCGGGAACTACAATCCATGTATCTCTTCTATCTTTGCGTTGCAAAATTTGCCCCAAGCAGCGGTCATGTCAAAAGATTCAGCAACTTCTCCCATGTGAGCGTAGCGCGCTCACCCCTCGAGCATAAAAACCCGCCTTCTTCCCAATGTCCAGCTCTTCGCAACTCTATTTCTTCTTCGACAAAAGAAATCATCGACAACTTTAACAAATGCGCCTTGCCTTCTCGAAATCTGTAAGAAAGTCAACCCATGTCCTCCCTCGCGCACTCGCCTTCCCAGTCCGAGTCTCGAAACCGCATTAAGCAATGTCTATGCCTGTCTGCATCCAAAAGTCATAGCACATGTGTTCATGTGCTGCTCTCTGCAAAAGAACAAGAACACAACTCCGCTCCATGACTTTCGCATACAGCATCTAAAATCCAGCTCCACAACTTCATGTCTGAGCCTATGACTTGGCCGAGCCAGATCACATTGGAAACACTGTCAAGATCGGCACATGGGTCTTCTTCTCCAACGTGACCCTTCCCCAAGATTAGGATTTCCTTTGCCTATGTCCGCTTGTCTTTAGGAAACTTCAGCGCTATCACCCCATGAGGAAAGTACTGGTCTCAACAAGCATTGCTCGGAAAACCTCAACATCAACTACTATGTCGACAGAGCTCTGTGTCTACTTTAAAACCGCAACGCCAGCTATGCGTTTGGCCACATTCATGTTCATGTCTGGAGTCCCCAGAATATAATAGCGTCAACCATTTCTCATTAATCAAAAGCTATATACACCACATCCTCCAGCTCGCAAGTAAATCTACAGCTTCGCAAACACAGTCGGCACCGCCCCACCCATCTCCACAAGCGTACTCTTCCCCCTAACCCACGCCTCCAATCCCTTCTTCCCATTCTCCACACCCACACCACTCATCTTCCACCCACCCACGCTCATCTCAGCCGGACTCTCACCCCACGTATTCACCCACGTGATGCCCGCCTCCAACTGCGCGACTACCTTGTGCGCGAGGTTCAAATTGCTTGTGAACACACCTGCCGCGAGCCCCATGGGCGTTGCGTTGGCGCGGGCTACAGCTTCGTCGACGCTGGAGTATGGCAGTATACACATGACAGGCCCGAATATCTCTTCGCGCACGATCTTCATGCTATCAGTGCAGGATGTGAAGACTGTGGGGCGCACCCAGTAGCCGTTCTTGTACGCTTTGTTTGGGTGTGAGGTGAGGAAGGAGGGTGTTTCGGGGCCGCCACAGAGGAGCGTCGCTTTGTCGGTCTCGATGCCGTGCCGGATGTACGATATGACTTTCTCGTAGTGCGGTTTCGAGACGAGCGGGCCAAAGTTCGTGTTCGGGTCTGAGACATCGCCGGCGCGGATGTATTCTATTTTCTGGAGCAGTAGCTTCTCAAAGTCCGACTGCATGGCCTTGGGGACGAAGACGCGGGTCCCGTTTGTGCAGACTTGGCCGGTGGAGAAGAAATTGGCCATCATGGCGCCGTCGACGGCTTGCTCGAGGTCCGCGTCAGGCAGGATGATGCATGCTGACTTCCCGCCCAGCTCCATGGTCACGTACTTCATCTCGCCGGCGGCGCTGCCAGCTACCTTCTGGCCCGTCGAGACTTGCCCTGTGAAGCTGACTTTGGCGATGCCCGGGTGCTTGGTGAGGTATGCGCCGACTTCGCCGCCGCCCTGCACGACGTTGAAGACACCAGCGGGCACACCGGCTTCGGCGTAGATTTCTGCGAGGACGGTCGAATGCAGTGGGGTGAATTCAGAGGGCTTGTAGACCATGCAATTTCCGGCTGCGAGGCAGGGCGCGGACTTCCACAGGGCGATCTGGATGGGGTAGTTCCATGCGCCGATGCCTGCGCAGACGCCCAGCGAGTTCTTGGTAGTGTACACCCATGCGTCTGGTCGCAGTTGTGCTGTCTCGCCGTTCATGCCGCCGCCGCCCACGAGGTTTGCCATAAATTCGAGCACGTCAGCGCCGGTTACTACGTCGACGGTTGATGTCTCGGAGAAGGGCTTGCCCGTGTCGCGTGTCTCGATCCTCGCAATCTCGTCATTTCGTGCGCGGAGGAGGGCTGCGGCTCGTTGGAGGATGCGAGCGCGCTCGATGCACGGTGTTGCGGACCATGCTGGGAACGCTTTCTGGGCCGAGGCGATCGCAGAATCGATTGCGCCGTGTGTGGTGGTGTGGATGTTGGCGATGGGCTCTGCTGTTGCTGGATCAATGGTCTGGAAGGACGAAGTCGAGCTTCCCGACTGAAGCTTGCCGTCGTAGTAGGCGAAACGCGGCGCATATGGGAGAGACATGGTGGTGGTCGCGTGTGGGTGTGCTGCTTGAAATAGATACAACGACTTCAATGACTACCTTGACTATTATGTTTATTGCTTCAATCAGCAAAAGTTTTGCTAGATCTGCGACTTGATTGTTAGTATGCTCAAGACCGACAAGCAGCTAGTCTCGGTGCTACTCACGCCACGCTGGTCGGCAGTGATGAAGTTGGTTTATGCAGTGAGTGCGCCCCAGCTTCTGTTGACGGGCAAAAAGTCCGCGATTGGTGTCACAGCAAGTTTTTACTCTAACATTTCTTGAGGCGCATGTCACGTATCAGCGTGCATGGCGCATCCCAACGGTGTTGATGGTCAGAGGCGGCAGAAAAAGTTCACCGACGTCTGCCGAGCCTTCACCGCCTGCCACAGCCGGCTAACAGACCCGCTATCGACAAGGATACTCTTTTAGCGCAACGTGCTTTCAGAGGGGTCGTTCTGGCGCAAACTGGAGCTCATCACATCATCCGTCGCGTTTTCGACGTGATTGATACATAAAACCTGCTCGTTGCTGACTCTGATCATGAGAACAACTCTCACCCAACGGTCAGGACGAAGAGGTGCCAGCAGACCCTCAAACACCGTTCCTCAATTTTCTCGCCGATGCTCCGCTGACCGCGTCGACCTCATCATCATAGCGGCACGTGCTTGCATCCGATCAGACCGAAAAGCCGCCGTCTAGCACGTCTTATCTGGGAAAGTTTTTTACATATCTTGCAGTCGCCCAACTCTCATCATCAACAGCCTCATTGCCGATAGCACCTTTGCCTTCGCACTATCTTATTGGCAGACTACGAATTTTCACCAAGTGCTCAACCGGACATAGCTGTACAAAAGGCAAGTCGTCGCTTGATCTGTTAGTGAAGCCAAACCGGCAGCACGAACACAACATCTGAAAGCTGCAACCCACACGCGACAATGGAGACCACTACTACCATCCCTCAAGATGCCACTTACGACTTCGTCATTGTCGGCGGAGGCACAGCTGGCTGTGTCATCGCATCTCGTCTGACTGAGTATCTGCCAAATAAGAAAGTCCTTTTAATTGAGGCTGGCCCAAGCGACTTCATGGACGACCGTGTACTGCTGCTCAAAGACTGGCTGAACCTACTAGGCGGTGAGCTTGACTACGACTATGGTACCGTCGAACAGCCCATGGGCAACTCACACATCCGCCATTCGCGCGCCAAGGTATTGGGAGGATGCTCATCACACAACACTCTCATCTCCTTCAGGCCATTTGAGTACGACTGCAAGAGATGGGAAGCACAGGGATGCAAAGGCTGGAGCTTCAAGACCTTCATGCGCGTGCTCGACAACCTACGCAACACCGTTCAGCCCGTGCACGAGAACCACCGAAATCAGCTATGCTTGGACTGGATTGATTCATGCTCGACTGCCATGGACATTCCCGTCGTTCACGACTTCAACCAGGAGATCAAGACTCAGGGTGCCCTCAAGCCATCAGTTGGTTTTTTCTCCGTATCATACAACCCAGATGACGGCCGACGAAGCAGCGCTAGCGTAGCCTACATCCACCCCATTCTACGAGGCGAAGAGACCCGCTCAAATCTGACTGTTCTGACCAATGCCTGGGTCAGCAAAGTCAACGTCTCGGGTAGCAAAGTCACTGGCATCAACTTGACGCTACAGAACGGCGACAAGCGTGTCCTCAGCCCCAATTGCGAGACCATTCTTTGCGCCGGTGCCGTCGACACCCCACGTCTGATGCTCCTCTCCGGTCTTGGACCCAAAGACCAACTATCAAGCCTCGGGATCCCAGTCGTCAAGGACATTCCAGGCGTAGGCGAGAACTTGCTCGACCACCCCGAAAGCATCATCATCTTCGAGCTCAACAAGCCCGTCCCACCAAACCAAACGACCATGGACTCAGACGCCGGTATCTTCCTACGCCGCGAGGCTCCCGATGCCGCCGGTGGTGACGGCGATATTGCAGATATCATGATGCACTGCTACCAAATCCCGTTCTGCCTGAATACCGCTCGGTGAGTCATATGACACTTCTGTGAGTTACCTCCCGTACTAATCTCTCATAGTCTCGGCTACGACTCCCCCATCGATGCCTTCTGCATGACCCCCAACATCCCCCGCCCCCGTTCGCGCGGCCGCATCTACCTCACCTCATCCGACCCAACCATCAAGCCAGCCCTCGACTTCCGCTACTTCACCGACCCAGAAGGCTACGACGCTGCCACCATCGTTGCAGGCCTCAAAGCGGCTCGTAAAATCGCACAGCAAGAGCCCTTCGCCTCCTGGATCAAGCGCGAAGTCGCGCCGGGTCCGAAAATCCAGACTGACGAAGAGTTGAGCGAGTATGGGCGTAGAGTCGCGCATACCGTGTATCACCCAGCTGGAACGACGAAGATGGGTGCGAGTGGAGATAAGATGGCGGTTGTGGATCCAGAGTTGAAGATCAAGGGACTGAGTGGTGTGAGGATTGCGGATGCGGGTGTGTTTCCTGAGATGCCAACGATTAATCCCATGTTGACAGTGTTGGGAATTGGGGAGCGCGCGGCGGAATTGATTGCGGCGGAGTGGGGATGGAAGGGTCTGGAGAAGGAGAAGTTGTAGGTTGGTGGAGATGAAGGAGTGTATATTGTTTATTTTGGTCGAATGTAGGCATGAATAGGAGTTTAGGAAATGTCATCATGGATTACTTCTCGTATGCTAGAAGTGCTCGTGTAACATTGCATTTTTGGATGTGGAGGATGCTGAGTAAGTGCAGAGTACGAAGCTTGCGATCCGATGAGGTACTGACGTCCATCAGGCTCTTCCTTAATCTATGCTTTGACACGCCACAACGACGCGAAAGGTGTCAATGGAACGCCTCCCATCCACCCTTACACGCCCGAAACATCACAAAATTCTCCAATTTCCGCACAACCCTATCTTCCAACCTCCAAGGACCGGATCCATGGCCCTCTCAATGCGCTCCCACCTCAACTTCCCTCTAATCATCAAAATTAAACAACCTCTCCAACCCATCCTCCCCCACCTCTCCCTCCCCCTCCACCTCCACCTGCGCCTCCGCCAACTCATCTTCCACCCTATCGCTAAACACACTAGCAACACCATACCCCTCCTCCACCACCCCCATCCCCTCACCCCTCCTAATCGGCCCCCCATTACTCTGATCCACCACAAAATACCCTTCCTCACCCTCAAATACCTCCGGACTCCCAACCTCAAGCGCAAGCCCCTGCTGCCGACGAATCCGCCTCAATCTCGCCTTCCGTGCTTCTTCCAATTTATCGCGCCCGCTCTTTAACCAGCCCGCCAGCGGCCGTGGCAGTGAGTCCGCGACGGTGCCCGAGCCCTCGGCGGCCCAGGATACGAGTTTCAGCGCGCTTTTGTTGCCGGAGGAGAGGAGGGCGGATCCGATGCTATAGCCTGCTTTGTGGATGCCGGAGTTTGTGAGCGCGGATGCATATGAGGCTGTGGCGCCGGCGACGTGGGATAGGGCGGATGTGGTTTCGTGGAGGGCGGCGGGCCATGTTCCTGGGAAGTCGTAGGATGGTGGGGGGAGGCCGTGGTGTGTTGGGGGAAACTGGTTTATTCATTACTATATGTGGATTTTGCTTGGGATGGGATGGAGCGAGATGTGCATTACTCACGCCTTCTTCTTCACCCTCATGACCGTTCAGAATCTCCCATCCTTCGCTGCGGAAAATGGAATCAGATTCGTGCTCGAAGCTGCTGAAACCGCTGGGGTTTTCTTGCTGTGCTGTTGAGCGGCGGTGTAGTAGTTGGGGATGGGGCTCGCTTGGTCGGCGCGAAGATGTTTGAGGCGTGTAGTTGCTGGAGCGCCCGGTGGGTGCTTGGGATACTTCGCTTATGCGTCTTGAGCGTGAGTTGGAGTCATGTCGCGGGTTCTGCGATGCTCGGCAAGGCTGATAGTTGGGGATGTTGCTGCCTTCAGCCTCGCGCTGTTGTTCGTTCTGGTGGTCCATATCTCCTGTCATAGATTTTGCCGATACGGATGTCTAGCGTGTGTGTTCTTCTATACTTGTGCGAGTCAGTGTACGCGCTCAGCCTCTTTCAGTTGTATTGCAAGATGTTGTGGGCAGTTGAGGCGGCCGCAGGCCATTGTGTGCTCGTTTTGCTGTGACGACGACAAGTCGCCGTGATGGCAACCCTCCAAACGCGTAGCACCGTGATGACAAGTGCGTCACCTGCTAGTGATGACAGGATAAAGATGACGAGCGTGGAGACTAGTGAATGGTTGACAAACAGTGAATGTTCATCCTCTAAGATACAGGTGTGGCTGAGGCAACCATGCGCAGTGGCGTGGTTACCTTGATTCGATGTTCGATAACCGCGCCAACCACAAATTGGACATCTCACTTTTTGGTTCTCTACCAAAGAATATCGTTGAGTTGTAGTCGCTACAATCAGAGGTTGTGAATTTGCCTTGTACCACCACATATCAATACTCTTAATTTCCGCAAATTCGTCTACGCTTGTCTGTAGCTATAAAGGATTGCGATAGTCGCAACTCAAGGTATCAGTGCGCACGTAACGCTAGAGTGAAAGGGCTGCATCACGTGCTCTCAAGGACAACAGCACGCAATCTATCAGTTGGATCGCAACTCGCCACATCGGATGATCTTATTATCCTTCTGACACAGAGACCCATACATCGACAGCAAAACAAACTCTATATTTCTACCTCTTTAGACTTGACAAACATCTTATCCGCAGCCGCAAAGTCTCCCTATGTCGAATCGTTCTGCACAAACAGCCAATAACATGGTGAGCCTTGTCCTGCATCTTTCGCCTTTAATCACGTTGAGACTCGTGTTCGAACGTACAGCCATCGTCTTTTCGAGCGGCGCATTCCAGTCTTCCACGTACTTGAACTTCACTAGGGTTTTGGGACCATGATGGAGCGTAAGCGAGACAAATTGAGGCATAGTGACTGCAATGCTGCTGACGGGCTTGAGTACTGCGAGAAAGGTAGAAGTGTTACATGGGTCGACGGTGACCTTGACTTGGAAGATAATTCTACCTACGGAGAGCTCGATGACACACGTTGTGCTGGAAGAAAAACAGGTCCACGTCGCTCTAATGATACCGGGCTGGTTTGTTGATACCACCGTTCTGCGCCCTGCTGGAGCCTGTACTCTCATCGGGTTGCGTTGCATCTTCCCGCTCAGACACGCCACTCTCATCCTGGTCATCGGCACTTTGCCCCAGTGTCTCAGAACTCGACATCGCATTCAATCTTTCCCGAATACGCCTCCTCACATCGGGCATGCTCTGGCTGGGGTCTTCCGTATTGGGAAACCTCTCGGAAGGCAGTGGTGTATACGCCTTATCGATGTTTCCGTTCGCGGTGGCATCCGACTCTGCTGTCGGACGGTCCGAGCGTGCTTCTTCATTGGGCGGACTTTCTGTTACTTCTTTCTCAACCAGATATAGTCGTGTTCCCAGCGTATACGACTTGATCTCGAAAGACCCACCAAGCCTAGGCTCTGGCAGATACGCATGGGCTCGACCTGGCCGATTAACGAGCCGGCGGTTTGCGTCGTCGGTCGAGATGTAACTCGGATGGCCTGGAGGGAATCTTTCTGGGTTGACCTGGAGCTCTTGTGCGGGTTCGTGTAAATTAGTCTTGTTCGTGTTAGCTGGAAATGTGTTCTCTGTTTCGGCTGGAAGGGTGTTGTTTGCGTCGGCTGGAAAGGCATACTCCGCAACGGTTGCAACATTGTTCGTGGTATCGGCTGGAGCTGTGTTCTCTGCATCGACTGGGATGTTGTTTCCCGCGTCACCTGCAACAGTGTCCGCGGCGAAGGCTTCGAAGGCTTTTTCCATATTGAATGCAAAAGTTTCAATTGCACTGTGCCTGAAAACATGATTGGACAGCGAGAACACTCGGTCGCGTGTTATTCTGGAGGGAGATGGCTCTCGAGCCGGGCCATTGACCTCGTTCGAAGCAGACTCTGTGTCGGTGTCGGCGTGTTCAGCTTTGACTGAAGCTATGGGAGACCTATTTGGCATAGAGGAAAAGCCCGAAAAGTTGAGTTTGCTGTCAAAGTCTTCAAGTCTAGGGTGTCGGTTGGCTTCGCTGAGTGCTTCCCTCCAAGCTTCTCCGAGGCCTTCTCCATCTGGCGGCGTGATAGAGAAAGGTGGAAAAGGCTTCAGGTCCAAATGACCGAGGAAAATGGAGCTGCGAAGACTCTCGTCTGCCCTGTCTGCTTCGGAGTCTCGCTCTTCGGAGCGCACAGAAGGTGTGACTGTAAGAGGTGCTCGTGTCTTCGCTTTTGTCTGGAAGATTCTGCTCCATCGTACGCCCCCACGGCCTCGAGGCGATTCCTCCTGTGGACAGCCGATGCGATTGGCGATGCTTGAGAAGCAGCCGGAACGGGGCAAATGGTACCTGCGTAGAAAAGACATTAGATCACCAATCATCAGTAGACGTGGGGAATCCGAGATGAGGGAACAGGTACTGACCAATGCGTGCGGGATTGTGGGGCGATCTCTCCTGCCATGATGTAGGACGGCAAATTTGCTGCTTTCCTTGCTGCTGTGTCCGTGAAGAACAGATGATGATGGGAACGCGAGCATGAACATTGAACGCTAACGATGGACCAACGACTTCGGAGCGAACCGTAATTATAACGAAGTATTTGAAAACGAGGTGTTGATTGTGATATTGACGGTGGGGTGAAAGAGAGAAAGCTGATCTATGGTAGGCAATCTTACCTGAGTTCGACGTTTCTTCGCGCAGATTCGTACTTGCCTGGTGCAGCTCAGTTTCCTCGTGACAGTCCTTCTCAACTTCCTGTCGAAATCCGACCGACTTGAAGCGGTTGCGCTTGCACAGCTTGTCGTATTTCGCAATGATCAGTGTTTCCCTCGGCATATCAATCTCATCGATTGGCTGGAGTAGCTTGGGCATTATACCTTCTTGCACTAAGTGATGCTCGTAGGAGGGCCGAAAGTGCTTGTAAGGCAGACTTTAGGCCGAAGCCAGCCACAGGGTGCAACACTTTTGTTCACAAGCGGCCTTCCACCAGGTGAATGGAAAAGACCAGTGACGTAATAAACTAAAGAGAAATCCTCGCATGCGCGCGCACGTTTGGTTTGCACCAGCCCGCGATTACTTAGCGCTAACTCATTGCTCCTTCCGCCGCAGTTTCTAAACACTTTTGGTGTACGTCTACTCACATCCAGCCACTCTCACGAATCAACATCCGCCCTCTACACAGAACTGCTGCTCCCAAACATTCGTGCAGCCATGCGCGAACCATCGACCATCACATACCGAGCGGCTAACGGCTTCGCGGAAGCTACCAACGAGTCCGTCATTGCTGCCTTAGGAGACTTCCGGAAGTTCTGCACAAACGAAGACTTTTACATCAATCGTATACTGGCACCGGCATATCTGAACCGTAGCGCTGCTTTCCTCCAATTGCCAGACGAACTTCTCCTGAACATCGCATCACACTTGACACACCCCGACCGAAATCAAGACTTCCGTCATCTGGCCCCTACCTGCCGACGTTTTCATGGAGTGGTGCATGGATCACTGACTCGGAAGGCCACGATAACTCCATCGGGCACCCGCGCATATCTGGAGGCACTCCTTCAACATCCTGATATTGCATCCAAGCTTTCGATGCTCGATCTTCACCATCAACGACGACTTCGCTGGCCGATCGGACCTCCTGCACACCCAGACGTCTGGGCATTAATGGGCAGTACATTCTTCAGATCTTGCAGCGATATCATGAGACTTGTGTGCTCTAGCCATTCAGCAATGCTTGAATGGTCAAACAATATGTGCGGAAGTGAGGGGTCTTTGAGGCCCGCCTGCCTTGCCGTTGTTTTGCTCCTTGCGGCGCCTCTTGACGAGTTGAAAATCTCTAACGACTTGATAAGAGGGTCACGATTTCTCGAAGGCATTATGAAACGACAAACGAGCGTTCTGATATCTTATGTGTTTGTCTCGCATCAGCCGTTCTTTAGCGAACATGTCGGTATCTCACAATGGCCCGTCGACGTGATCGAGAACATTTCACATAAAATCAAAGCACTGGAAGTGACGGAGACGCAGAACTACTACTCTGTGATGCATCTAGGGTTCGTTCACTTCCAACATTTGAACGAACTCTCCGTTCCAGCCCGACACATCATCTACGCTTCTCGAAGGACAACGCAGAGTTCCACATGTTATACGACGTCCCCAACGCACACCTTACCTCGCTCATTGGTGTCCCTGAAGACCCAAGTGGGGGGTAACAGGAAAGACCAAGCGGCATTACTGTTGTGGATTGAACATTTGATACAGCAGAGAGGGCATTTCTCAAACCTTCGTCACGTTTTGGTACAATGCTGGGCCCAGCCGGAAGGGACGATGGAAGTAATAACGCGGGAGCTTCTTTTTTGGGCTGCATTTTCCAATCTACTAAGCATGGAGATCTTTGCGGCTAAGACCGCATCGATAACAGGTATCGCCGACGTTGGTATAGTGTTTGAGGTTCGTCCCAGGTTTCACGACATATTTCGAGATTTGACGTCGATTGTAGCGGGAGTATAGGTGGAGGCTAGGAAGAAGCTTGGTCTCCTCGGAAAGAGCCAATAGTCGATTTGTAGACAGCTACAGCGCGCGTTTGGCCCGTTACATCTCATCGACTTGCGTTTATCTCACTCTAGCTCCGCCTCAATGACGCTCTCCACCGCACGCGGATGTCTTGAGATGTCCACAATCTTGAATTCAGCCTGCTTCAACAAGCTGATCCAATCATCTTCCGTCCTCTCCATTCCACTCGTGCAATTCATGAGCTCCAGATCCAGAGAAGTCTGCATATTCGTTGCGCCGGCCTCTGGAAGCACGACCTCATAGATTAACAACTTTGAGTAGCCCTTTCTGAACACCTTCTTGACCTGCTCAAACATGCGCACGCAGTCCGCATCCGGCCAGTCGTGTGGTACCGCGTGGAAGAAGTATGCACGCGATCCAGCTACTGGTTGCGGGGTGAAGAAGTCGTACCCCATGCGCTTAATGCGTGAATCCAAGCCCTCGATCTCCATACTTACGACTTCCGGAGTGTCTTGTAAGACGAGCACATCCTTTGGGAGGTCAGGATGCCGCGAGAGAAGGCGTTCAGTGTCGAGACCATGGGCGCCTCCAATGTCGACGAAAAGTGGCGTGTTGCCGCTGAGATCAGCGCCGTTGACAATCTTATTAGTGTTGTAAATGTCAGTCCAGTCCATCTTGTGGTTTCGCAGCGCGGTCATCAGTCCGATGAAGCTGCCGCCCTTGCCTTCTGGATCGGCCGCGCAGGCCTCGAAGAAGCTAGTACCGCCAGTCAGATCGGTGTAGTTGTCTAGCTTGGACATGTCGACTGGGTCTTTGTAGTCGTGCTTAGCGAGGAATGTTGGCATGTTGAGTGCACAAGGAATGGTGTGGTCGTCGCCACATATCACGCCAGCGCTGATGTGGCCAGATTCTTCGCCAAGTCCGAGAGAGAAAGTGGTTGGTTTCCAGGTATCAACACCGGTCTCTTCCAGCATGTAAAGTGCTGCAATATGTCTCAAGAATCGACCTATGTCGAATCAATAATGTATTTCGCAATTTGGCTCATGCCGGCGGCCGGTATTACATACGTAGTAGGTTCTTCTGAGGCTTCTTGTCACACATCGCCGTAATTTGATCGAGCGTCAACTCGGCCTGTCCCTTCTCTTTGTGCAGTGTCGCCCACTTCTCCCACAATCCTAGGTCGACACAAATCCGAAGGCCAGCGATCAAGGGCGGATTCTCGAATGACAAAGCCCATATCCGTTCGAAAGGCGTTTCCATGCGCACAAGTAGTTTGCGCAAGGCCTCTTTGGCTTGAAAGCGCTCCGCATCGTTCCTAAATTGCGACGGATCTATCGACTCGAGTGTAGAAATGGTGCTCTTGAAAGAAGCTGACATATTGGCGATTTTGGCGACAGGTATCGAGCCGTCTGCGATTTTAGGACAGATCAAAAGAGCGCGCCGGGACGCGACCACCTTAATGTCTCCGTATTCCGGCAACTTCACGTGGATCATCGAAGTCCACGGCAGGGAAACATGATACCACCTCATCGATAAGCTCACCAACATGCTCCATCGTGCCCAAGAGCATCCTTGCATCGGACTTTTGACTATAAATGTACAGCCAAGCACGAAACTCTCCCGGATTAGAGTGGTCTTACTGGGCACGGGACATGCTACTCATGAGTCGAGAGATGATCGATCGCGGAAGCGTCATGAATCGTGCCGTGGAAGGATTTGCTCAGTGGTTCTGTCTGTACTCAGTTAGCATCAGAACTACCGGTACTAAACTAACGGCGCGCTGTCGATCCGCATTGCTGGGTCTTCAGCCATTACCCGTCACCCGTCTCTAGCGAGACTATACGCAGTGCTGAAGCTCAAGGAATGGCGTTTGAACACGCGGAGAAATTCCACATCGACAGAACATCTAGCAGGACTACGTCCACGCAGACTTATGCTGATGATGAAGCGAAAGGTCTCACGCATCCTTCGGTCACGCATGAACTAGCTGAATGAAGTACGCGTCGCCTCCCAGGCGAAGGTTGGCATGGAAAATTGTGCCCTATGGTTGGTCAAGACTTTACTGTGCCTCCAGCCCGCATGCTCCTCCATGTACATACCTGGAATTCTCCACGAGCGTCGAAGTAGCGGCTATCTCCATCCGTCTGATCGACCGACTTTAAAGTACTAGTATGACGGGCACAGCAAGTCCTCTTGGAAGCTGTCACCAGTTCGCTTCTCGCGTTTGTGCATGAGGCATTAGTGCACTACGGTGACACTGCCATATAATGTAGCCACTGCATATGGACATTTCAGGGCCGGAACGTGGCGTTCAAAGTCTAGCACGAACAACTCCTATGTGAAACAATTTCACTCATCCGATCATAGCCGCACCAACCACAGCAAGAACTTCGAGATATACAAAATAACGAACATCGAGACGAGTACTAAGGAGAGTACAACCGACTTAGTAGCAGGTGGTGCGCTTCCTTCTCACTGGGATGCTACTGCCGGAGACACTCGACGCCCAAATAGAACTGTATAGTAAGGCGAAATAAAGTTGCTGAACTGTCCGTTGGGGACAGGAAATTTGAAGAGATGATATCATGATAGGGTATCTGTCAAACAAAAGTTACTTATGGTAGCTACAATCAGGTGTGAAGATACGTTCTCTACATTTTCGATTCTGCCTCATACGTGACGACATGCTGTAATATCTCTAGTACCAAAGATTCTCTTAGAGTGCCGCAGCGCAGTGGTACGAATGCAAAGTTGCGATATGGACAAGGGTTGATTGAAACTTCCCGGGTTCATTTCAAGTTGCAACTCTGCACCTCACAATCTCCAGCTTTTCGCCCAAGCAATGTCCTACGAATATGCCCCTTTCAAAGCATTTTCCTCCGAAAAGAATACTTGTTCCGAACGATGAAAACGCCATCCAAACCCTGTAACTTATCCAGTCCCAGTGATTGAGCCAATCTACTGCCCTGAAAACCAACAGACAACAAGTACCAATACATCCAAGAAGAGGCTACCCCAGCAGGCCATACCACCTAGCGAAGATAGCGCTTCGGGAATAGTTCCTTGAGAAAGACAGGCAAGAACGTATCATCCTTCGCCTCGTCGAGAGGATAGCAGTGTCCATGGATCGTGTAGTCAGCGAACTCCGTGAAGCTCTCGAAGGGCTTGATCGGAGCTCCTGAGCGCTGGTGATCCAACAAGTCGTAGATGTTGACGAGGACATCCTCCAGAGCCTACAAAGTCAGTGTCAAAATGAGCGAACAACGCGTTCCAGTTACTTACCTCGATACACTCCGGAATGCT